>Ga0172367_10004564_pt1 | contig 17182 bp, 19 predicted proteins | sample Lak10m_FD_114542 | JGI IMG/M metagenome (GOLD analysis project Ga0172367, IMG submission 114542) | Freshwater microbial communities from Kabuno Bay, South-Kivu, Congo - kab_022012_10m | ecosystem: Environmental > Aquatic > Freshwater > Lake | place: Democratic Republic of the Congo: South-Kivu...
AGCCGGGCCGGCGCGGCCGGATACAGCGCGTTCCAGCGCCGCACCGCCACGTCGACGTACGCCGGGGCAAGGTCGATGGCCCGGCAGCGGCGCCCCAGCCGTTCGGCCGCCACGATGCTGGTGCCGGAGCCGCCGAACGGCTCGAAGCAGACATCACCAGCGTCAGTGAACGACGCGATCACGTATTCGGCCAGCGCCACCGGGAACACCGCCGGATGCTCGATCTCGATCCCGCGCGCCTTGTGCCGGCCGATCCGGATCACGCTGTCGGGGATGCGGGCATCCTGGGTCACCTGTCCGGCATGGGTCCAGGCACCAACGGTACCGTCGACCTTGCGCATGGCGGTGGAATGGCCGTCGGCGCGCAGGTGGGTATCCTGGCCGGCGTACTTGCACGGCACGATCTTGTTGGGCTTGCGGCCTTTCTTGTTGAAGTGGAACACAAGTTCGAACGATGGCGCAAAACGTCCACCCCAGTCGCCCGGCAGGCCAGGACCCTGATCCCAGGCGTACAGGGCGAACGACCTCCACCCCTGCGACCGCATCCACGCAATCCAGCCGTCCCAGTACGGCGACCACTCACCGTCGCGATGGATCAACCCCAGGTTGATCAGCACCTGTCCCTCCGGCGTCATCGGCAGGGTTGCGCACACGCCCTGCATCAGGCGATCCCAGTCGGCGATGCCGCCGGTGGTGTAGTCGCGCTGGTTGCCATAGGGCGGGCTGGTGAAGCACAGAACCGCCGACTCGCCCGCCATCAGCCGCGCAACCGCCGCCGGGTCGGTGCTGTCGGCACAAGGAGAGCCGATGCGCGCCGAGAAGCCACAGATCGCCGACACGCGACACCGGCTCGGCCGGCGGGTCCGGAACCTCGTCCTCAGTGCCATCGCCCCCGGCCGCCGGTTCGTCCTCGTCGGTGAGCGGCGCCATCAGATCGTCAAGCTGGGCGACGCTGAAGCCCAGCAGGTCGAGGTCAAAGTCTCTAGAATTCAACTCGTGCAGCAGCCCGGCCAGCAACTCGTCATCCCAGCGGGATGCCAGGGTCAACTGATTATCGGCAATGATGTAGGCCCGGCGCTGGGTTTCCGAGAGATGATCGACCAGGACCACCGGCACCTCGGCCAGCCCCAGCTGGCGTGCCGCCAGCAGCCGGCCGTGACCGGCGATGACGTTGCCGCAGCCGTCGGCCAGGATCGGCACCACGAAACCGAACTCGGCGATCGAGCCGGCGATCCGCGCCACCTGCTCGGGATCGTGGACCCGGGGGTTACGGTCGAAGGGCTGCAACCAGCCGATCGGCCGGCGCTCCAGCCGGTCGGCGATGAACGAAAAATCGGACATGATCGTAGTCCCCCTACTGCCGGCTCAGTCCATGTAATCGCTGGCAATCACCCGCCGCCCGCGCGGAGCCGGCGGCTGTCGAACCGCCGCTGTTTCCGGAGTTTTAAGCGGAACCGCCTCAAGCGCGGCGGCTTCGCGGTTCAGTTGCAGCCCCATCGAGATCAGACCCTGGAGGGCGGCGATGGCGTAAACTGCCGTGTCCAGCGATTCGTTTCTGTCGCCTTCGCGCTTCATCTGCCAGGACCGCACCGGGCGTCCACGGTCATATCGCGTAACAACCTGCTCGCTGGTTAACTGCCTGAAGTACTCGGCATCGCGATCTTTCGAAAAATGGATATATCCCGGCCCCGGTTCGGTTAGCTTCAATCTGGCGAAGATGATATCCTTCGCCGCATCGACGCCGATCGGGAACAGCACGCCCTTGTTCTTGGCCAGTTTGGTTGCCCGGCGCGGCCACACCGGCACGCCCTGGCCGCCCCTGCCTTTGATGCCAAAAATGCGGCGGGCGAGACGCGTCCGGGTAAACTCGTAGGCGTTCTGCGTGTAGTGCCCGCCGGTGTCGATGGCCGCCGCCCGGATCGTGAAATCGGGCACGGCGCGGCTGTGCGGAAAGCTGTTGCGCAGCATACCATCGAGATCGTTCCACAGGCGCGGGCCGGAGGGGTCGCCCCACAGCACGACGTAGGCCACCACCCACGATTCTTCGTCGCGGCCCCAGCCGGTGACCTGAACCTCCAGCCGGTCTTTGTGAACATCAACCCCGGCAGTGAGCAGCACCACGGGAGCCGGCAGCAACGTCCCCCAGTCCTCGCGCCGGGCCATCAGCGAGTCCGGCTCCACCGACTCTCCGGCCTGATCCTCCCAGGTCATGGCCAGTTTGTTATTGGTCCACACCTGCAACCGCGGCGGGTCCTTGTAGACTTGGCCGTGCTCTACCGCGATCTCGCCCCAGGTCTCGAACGGCGAATAAAGGGTCGAGATGTGGAAGCCGGCGGTCTTGCCATCCCCCTCGGCAGTCCTGGTCCAGCGCCCGCGCGCCAGCATCGCCGGCTTCTCACGTTCCTCGGCCACCCCCTGACAGTGTTGGCGGCTGTCTAAATCCGCGCTTTTCCGGCGGCATGGGCTAAAGGCGCATGCCGCCGGAAAAGCGCGGATTTAGACAGCCGCCAACATCGAGCATCAGGAAGCGCGCCGGGGTCGAGCGCAGTCCGACCCCGCTGCCGCAGCCGACCATCACCAGTTGGCCGCCGGGGAAGATTTTCTTGAACTGAGAGTTGCCCGGCTCGCGCGCCCGCGGCTCGACCACAAGATCAGCAAGAACCGGACAGGCGGCGATCATCGGATCGATGCGGGCGGTGGTGTTGCGCTTGATCGCATCCAGAGTCGGCATGACCAATAAAATGAGGCCGGGGGCATGATGAATGACGTATCCCAACCAGTTAAGGCCGCATTCCGTACCCCCTAATTGCCCGCCTTTCTGAAGGATGACTCGTTCAATCGGACTGCAGACTGCAAGACAATCCATGATTTCTTTCAGATACGGAACCCGGCTGGTGCGCCACGGCCCCGGTTCGGCACTATGGTCAGGCAGAACGCGGTAACCGTCAGCCCAGTCCGAGACCAGGATCGACGGCTCGGGCGCCAGACCGTCGCGCCAGATATCATCCAGCCAGGAACCGAGATCGAAGGCCGGGTCCATGATCGCTATCCCACTCCGAGGCGAGCCAGTTCGTCAACCAGCAGGCGGCATTTGAGCGTCGAGAACAGCTCAACCAGTCGCGGCCCCTCCTCCCGGCGGAAGCGGGGCGCCAGCAGTGCTGCCAGTTCTGCGGCGGCCGCTTGGCGCGGATTGGCGTCCGGAGGCGCCGGCTCGATGCCCGGCTCCGCACCGCTCCGCCGCTGACGGGCCAACTCCTCGACCCTGGCCACCTGCCGCTCCGGCGACGCCTGTGCCACGGCGAGCAGGGCCGACTGGTTGTCGTCGAGGTGAGCCTCGACGGCGGCGGCCTTGGCTTCCGGGGTCAGGGCTTCGGCGATCTTGACCGAGCGCTGCCCCTCTTGGCGGGTGATGCCCAGTTCCCTGACGGCGGCGTTGATGCCGCCTTCAGGGCGGTGTCCCCCGCCCGTCGCAGCGTTTGCTGACCTTCTCTTCAATCGGCCCAACTTGGGCCGATTGACCAGCCTGCTTCTCCTCGGTCAGGCGCACCCATTCGCGGACATGCTCCGCCCGCTCCAGCACGGTCAGTTCCGCGCGGTGCAGGTTCTCGGCGATCTCCCAGCGGCGCACGTCGACGGCGTCCGCTTCGATGAACACCGCCGGCAGTTGCTCCCACCCCAGCTTCCTGACCGCCTCCAGCCGGTGGGCGCCGGCAACCAGATGCAGACACTGACGCTCCGGCTGCTCTTCCAACGGAGGTCCGGCCGCCGGAGACCGGCAGCGGAAAGGTTATTCGGGCAACTCAAACAGCGGAGTCTTCGCCAAGTCCGCAAGGTGATCGCGGACATGGCGGTCGAGCACCGTGAACATCAGGGACGGATCGACGCCGAGGTCGGCGGCCATCAGCGGCGCCGCCCGCATGATCCAGGCGAAATGGGCGTTGCGCTCCTTGCGGGCGCGGTTGAACACAAGAACCTTGACTTCATCCTTACTGATCAGCCTACCTCGTTCCTTGTCGAAGCGCAGACGGGCGTTGGCCACCCTCACCAGCTCGTGCTGCCGGCGCGCCTCGGCCATGGTGACGCCGCCGCCGGCCGTCGGAGCGGCGGGCACCGAAACCGGCGGTGCAGCCGGACGCGGCGAAGCGACTGGCGCCGGCTTCGCCCTGGGGGCGGGTTCGGGCCGGGCCGGCGGCTCGGGGGTTGCCGCCGCGACACCCTTGGCGCGAGCGCTGCGGGCCTGATCCAGGTTCTGCTCCAGCCAACGCAGAGCGGCCTCGACATCGATCCGGCCCGAGGGCAGCAGCGGCAACCCCTCCTTGACCAGTTGCACGATCCTGGTCTGGGACAACCCGACCCGCTGCGCGAACTGGCGCTGGGATTCTCCGGCTTCGTTCATCGGGATTCACGTCCGGCAGTGAACAGGCAGGGTGAACAGGCACCGGCCGGTGCCACGGTGAACAGGCACAAGGGGAACAGGCACAAGGTGAACAGGCACTCGGAACCCGTGCCTGTTCACCCCGGCCGTTGTTTCGATCATGGCGGATTTTCAAGGGATTGGCTGAACAGGCACCGGGTGAACAGGCAGGGTGAACAGGCATTTTTCCGGCGTCAGACGAACGATGTCCCGGGCTGAGTTATCGCTTATTGACTGTATGACAGGAAGGAACCATTTTTATAATTCCTCCATGATAAAGGCTTAATTCACAGACCGCTTCCTGCAGCCGAAAAGGGACGCGTCTGGCGCGCCTCGCGATCAAAGCCAACATCATGAGATCGGCTCAGATGCCTGAAACGACGACGCCCGCAGGAGGTCTCCCCCCCGCGGGCGCACGTGTCCAAGATTACGTTGGAACCCTATCATTCGGTGGGGGGGCTGTCACACACAAAAGTGCGACACACAAAATTTGTTCTCCCACTACATTTCTCTTGACAAAAACTGCGCGCGCTCCATCAGCAACCGCCGTGACCAGGTCGCCGGCTGGACACGACCGCACAAGCGCCAGGCGATCAGGTTCAAGGCATAATCCCGACGCCGTTGTGCCGTCCGCACCGACAGCCCGAAACGGCAAGCGAGCACCTTCCACGGTTTGCCTTCGGCCCGAGACCACACCAGCTTGGCGTCCTCCACCTCCAGCCAACGCAGCCACTCCAAGGTCTGGTCCATGCGAGTGACGGCGTTGGCCGCGGGAGCAAGACACCGCGGGAGCGTTGGCTCCTGGCCGACGAGATCGCTGAACTCCGGCAAGATGGCAGGCCAACTGCTGATGTAGCCCTGCACCCGCACCGGCGGCAGCCGCTTCATCACGTCGGCCGCCTCGATCAGCCGGTGCTCAACCAGGGCCGGGGTCCACAGGATATCATCCTCCATGGCGTGCCTCCGCCAGCAAGTCGGCGAGCGCACCGATGACCGAAGCCGGGGTCCGGCCGTCGCCGCTCCGGCCCATGCTGTGGACGAGTGCCGCCGGTTCAACGCCAAATTGCAGGAGCAGCGACAGCGCGATGCAGGCGTCGTCGAGCACGGCGTCCGTCATCGAGCCGGTCCTGGCGCCGTCGGCGAACACCTCGCCCGGGCGTCCATCCGGGTAGAAACCGATGGTGACCGTGTAAAGGATGCCGGCGCAGCTGAAGGCCGTGGTCTCGTTCAACCTCCGGCTGGGCAGAGAGGCTCGAGTCATGCGCCGCCTCCCCGGAGTTGGTGCTCGATCGTCCACAGCAGGAGGGCGAGGGCGTCGGCCTGGTTGTCGTCGGCGGGAGCGTGGCCCTTGGCGCGCATGGCGGCGATGACGGCGTCCTTGCCGGCATTGCCCTTGCCGGTGGCATGACGCTTGATGGTGCCGACCGGAACACCGTCGTACGGCAATCGACGTTCCTCACACCAAGCGGTGAGGACGGCGAGGAAGCCGCCGTAGACATGGGCGGCGTCGGTGCCGGCGTGGCGGCGGACCTCTTCGAACACCAGCAAGCCCAGACCGCCGGTTCGGATGGCGATCTCGTCCAGCCAATGGCGAAAGCGTAAGAAGCGCATGCCGCCGCCGGACCATCGGTCCTGGCGGAACACTTCGGTGCCGGAGAGGATGACGCGGTCGCTGGTGCGCAACGCCCAGCCCAAGGTGGTGCCGAGGTCGAGGGCGAGGATGGCTGCAGGCGGTGCGAGAACTGGCCTGGGGTCGGGCGTTGCCGACGCGGGGGTTGGGGTGGGCATGGTGAAGGCTCACAGGAACAAGGTGGGCCTTCGGCTTTGGTCGAGGTCAAGGAAGCCACAACACGTCGGACAAATCAAGTAGCCTTGAGAGCAACACACCTTAGTGACATCAGTGCTTATATTGGCATCAGACATCACACAAAAACTATCAAATCCATAGAGCTTGATAAGTTACGCAAAAACCACTAACGCATTGAAAAGCCGTGGAATGTCCCACCTGTCCCACTTAAGTTATTAAGTGGGACGTCCTAACACCTTGAAAGAACATGACTTGTCCCACCTGTCCCACTGTCCCACTTAATTCCTAATAACGCATGTAGGAAGAATATTTGTAGTTAATAGATATCAATACACACACCCTATATGCGTGTAGGAAACAAGTGGGACAGGTGGGACAGTGGGACAAGCCGTGTCTTTTCAATGCATTGGCCTGTCCCACCTATAACTTAAGTGGGACAGGTGGGACAACCTGTGCCGTTACAATACCTTAGCACTTATCGTCAAACTTATCCGCCGTAGAGAAAAACGGGCGCCACGAACGGCATCATCAAGGGATGTCCAGCGCATAAATATACTTTGGTTTCTGTCAACGAGCCTTGAGGCTAATGCATTGGACCGGCAGCCACGCTGGCTGACGCCAACCGGACGGCTATGACCAAAAAGTACGATGCACCTGGTTCATTGTCAAGCCATCGCCGCGCCACGGCAACGCGGCGGTCGCGCGCTCCGGCATGCAATGGACCGGATCGTCTGCTCGCTGGCATCAGGGGACGACCAGCCAGTCCGGACGCCGGTAGCGCCACTCACGGCCACTTTTATTTGAGCGGAAGCGGGTCCATTTCCTTGCCTTGAGATAGGCCCCCACGCGCATCTGGTCACCCTTGGTCCATTTGGCCGGCTCGACACCCAGCGCCTGCTCAAGAATCTCGCCGACCGAGACATCAGAGATCGGGGTTTCCCGTTCGACCTCCTCGGTTCGCCAGTCATCGAAGGCGCCGTAGCCGCGATTGACCAGGCGGCGCTCGTGGGTCAGCCAATGGTCGATCCGGCTGTCCCAGGCATCGCCCTGGTAGCGGGCCTCCTGTTCGGCGTCGACGGCCTGGCATAGCTCCGGCTCCTCCAGCCACCAGATACACTTCTGACGATAGCGGACGACCGCCTCGGCCCAGAGCTGGTCGCGGTCGCGCGCGAGGGCATCGATATCGATGCGGGTACATTTGAGCGGCCAGAAGCGTCGGTTACCGGTCTCATCACGCAAGTAGCTATCGAGGTTGACGCTGCCGGCAAAGACGCATTGGCGCGGGACCTCGATGACGTAGCGCTCGTAGGGCGGCCGGTAGCGGTCGACCGTCCGGCTGAGGAACGCTTTGATCCGGGATATCTCGGCCCGGCTGATGGCATCGAGTTCGGCGAGTTCGATAATCCAGACCCCACGCATCTGCTGGTCGGCGTCTTTGCAGCCGATCTCGGCCAACTCGTCGGTAAACCACGCCGAACCGGCCAGGACCTTGAGTGCGGTGGATTTCTTGATCCCCTGCGGTCCTTCGAGGATCAGCATGTGATCGGCCTTGCAGCCGGGCTGGAAGATGCGGGCGACGGCGGAGATCATCCAGCGGGCGGCGATGGCGCGGGTGAGCGGGGTGTCGGTGGCGCCGAGCGCGGCGGTGGCCCAGGTGTCGAGACGAGGGTTGCCGTCCCAGACCAGGCTTTCCAGATAACTCTGGACCGGATGGATGCGGGTTTGGTAAGCAATGGCGTACACCGCCCGGCTGACGATAGCCGGAGCGACGTTGACGTCACGTCGCTGCAGCCACTCGGCACAACGCACATCATCGACACTGGACCAGGTCCTGAGGACTTCAACCGGCTCGGTCTCCCAGGGTGTTGGCCGGGCAAGGATCACCTCAAGACGGAACGCGTCGAAGGCCAGGGCGCCCCCCTCCTGGCCGACGAAGGCGGCGTCGTTGGTGAGCGCGGTGATGACATTGGCCTCGTTGCGCTCCGGGGTCCCATTCTCGCCGATCCGCAACCGGGCGGCCCAGCGCGGACGGATGACCTCCTGGTTGGCCCCAAGTTGACGGCGCAGGTCGCGGAGCTGCTTTTCGAGCACCGCGATCGGAATCCGGGTGGTCATCTTGACGACGGTTAGCACTTGGCGGGCGGACACCGGGTCCGGCTGGACCGTGGCGATCGCGCCGAGCAGCCGGCCAAGCAGGGTCATATCCGGAGGGAATCCCAGCGTCCGGGCTGCGGCCTCGATGTCCTGCACGGTCTGGAGTGATAACCGAGCCTGGGGGAGGTCGGGAGAAGCGTCGAGGGACGGGTCTGGAGACGAGAAGACATCACTCTGCGTGGTCTGTTGCTGATACTCGGCCGCGCCGGCTCCCCGGGACAGGTCGTGAGCGAAATCGTCCCCATACAGCGGGGTGACGATCCGGTGCTCGATCCCGGCGGCGGTGGCCCGTTCAGCCAGTGCGGTCGCGGCCTGACGGCCGGCCTCGCCGGCATCGGCGAAGATCGTGAGTTCCCGGATGCCGGGCGGCCACTGGAACCGACGCACCCCGTCGGCCGACAGCCCGGCCCAGGTCGGTATGGCAAAGAGTTTCGCCGCCGCCAGCGCGGTCTCAATCCCCTCGGCAATGCCAAGCCGGCCATCCTCGCCGATCGCGGCCAGCCGGACATGGCCGCCGCCAACAGGTCCGAGCATCTTCTTGCCCGGCGCTGCCTTGCCCGAACCGTCGTCGCGCAGGAAAGTCCGATGGATACCGCCGGTCGGCTGGCCAGTCCCGTCGCGGATCACGGCGACCATCGCCGGATAACCACGGGCGGTTTCATAATCGGCCAAGTCCTCGTGGAACCGCAAATCAGGCGAGACCGGATCGGACAGGCCACGGCTCAGCAGATAAGTTTCTGCCAGACTGCCGACGAGTGGACGGCAGCCATCCAGAATCCGGCGGATTTCCAGGGAATAATCGGGACGCGGACCGGCAGGCCGGGAGGGCGGCAACAGGCCCTCCACACGCGCCAGCCGGGCTGCCTCCTCGAACAGTGCGCGATCCACCAGCCCGGTGGCGTAATAGATCAAGTCGATTGGTCCGGCACTTTCGGCGGTGGCGAAGTCAAAGCCCCAGCCGGCGAAGCGGCCTTCTAGATAAATAACACATGATCCCTCGTTGCGGGGCGGCCGGCCGGTCAGATCGGCGCAACGCAGAACCTTGTCATCACGCGACCGCCGGGCCTGCGGGAACAGCGCTGGCAGCCAGTCGCGCGCGCTCTCCGCCAGATGCTGCCGCAGCTCACGCAGATTATAACGCGGCGGCGGCTGCCAGATATCGTTCAGGTCGATGATGACTGACCGATCGGCCGGCTCATGAGGGATTACGGTCATCGCAGAGTGTCCGATAATTCCAGATAGGTCCCATCGTCTCTGGTGCCGACAGAGTGCGGCCGGTCAATCGGAAGGTCCGGGAATCACGACTGTCGCCGTTCAGCCGGCGTTGCAGGTCACGGAGTTGTCTCTCCAGCACCGTGAGCGGAATCCGAGTGGTCGCCTTGATGGTGACCAGCAGTTGCCGGATCGAAACAGAATCGAACCGCGCGTGCACAATCCCCCGAAGCAGACGTTCAACCTCCGCCAGCTCCGACCGGCTGGAAAGCCGCATGGCGGTCGCCTCCAGGTCGTCATAGACCGCGGGATCGAGCGTTCCGGTTACGACCGCCACTCTCTCTCCCCGGCATTCGACGAGACCTTCTTCAATGAACTCGTGGATCGCCTGCTCGATGGCGGTAAGGGTCAAGCCGGTCAAGTGGCTGATCCTCATCATCGGCAGCCGGTGGAAGTGCCGATCCGACAGGTGGGATCGCAGTGCCGGCCAGAGCGTCCAGCGCCGGCAATCGCGCGACGACGGCGGCGGCTGAGCGATGGCCGGAATACCATAGCGCCCGGTCTTGCGGATGCGCGGCAACACCTCGGCGGTCACCCACTTGCGGAAACGCTTGGCCTCCGGCTTGCGGCTGGTCAGGATCAGGCTGTAAAGGCCGGACTCGTTGATGATGGTCACCTCCTGGGGGCCGCCAGGGGTGTCCATTTTATGGACACCCTTTTCGTCGTCATCGAGACGCGCGGTTACGTTGCGTGGGTTCTCCAGTTCCAGCACTCGACAGACATCCGCGAGCACGAACCACGGCTCCCCCTGACGCGAGAGCACGCGAATCAGTGTTGTATCGAATTGAAAGGAAATAACCGCATTCATCGTCTCTCTCCCTTGAGTTACGCCAGAATGACCAACCCTCGTTCGGCCCGGGTGATCGCGGTGTAGAGCCAGCGGGCGCGGTCCTCCTGGGTACGCCCGAGGCCGTCGTCCCAGACCAGGATGTTCTCCCACTGGCTGCCCTGGGCTTTGTGAGCGGTGATGGCCCAGCCGAAGGTCGCCTCGACCAGCGACCGTTTATCCTTCCAATCCCGATCGTGGCGCTCGGGATCGAGGGCGAGATGATCCTCGAAGTGGCCCTTGTAGATCCGCAGCCGGTCTGGCTGGCCATTCCGTCCGATCGCGCCGATGCTGTTGCCTTCCTCGTCGCGGACGAGGGCCGAGAAGAACACCCCACTCTCGTCGACGATATCGTCGAGGGCCAGGAACATGCCGTTGATCAGACCGATGTCATTGCGGTTCTTAAGACAAATGATCTTCTCAGCGGGTCCGGTTGGCAGGAGTGCGCCTGTGAAGCCAGCGGCACGGCGCAAGGCGTTGTTGAGTTGCAGCCGGGTGGCGTTCAAGCCGCAAATCACCTGTCCGCCATGCAGAGCCTGCTCCGGAGTCACTGCTGTCTTGGCCATCTTCCAGACATGATCGTCATGCCGGCCCATCGGGATCGGCCGGCCCTCCCGGGCCCAGGTGGCCAGCCGGATGATGGCACTGTCCTCGGCCTGGCGATGAATCTCCGTCAGCATGACGTCCGGAGCCTGCTGGGTAAAGGCGCCCTCGCCCTTGATCGGCGGCAGTTGCCCGGGGTCGCCCAGGACCAGGATCGGCCGGTTGAACGAAAGCAGGTCGCGGGCCATCTCGCTCCCGACCATCGACACCTCATCCAGCACGATCAGCCGGCAGTGGGCGGCATCGCTGTCGGGATTAAGGGCAAAGCGCGGCTTACGCATCTCCTTCAGCGCTTGGCGCATGGCCTCGATCGCCGCCTCGGCGGCGGTGCGCTCGAAGCCGCTGACGGCGCGGGCCTTCTGCTCGGCCTCGACGATCTGCTGGCGGGCGAGATCGATTTCCTCGTCGGTCGCCAGGAGCACGCGATAGATCAGGCTATGGATGGTCCGCGCCGGCGTGCCCTTGCGGCGGAGCACGAGGGCGGCCTTGCCGGTGAAGGTGGCGGTCACCACCCCCGGGACCAGGTCGTCCCCATCCCGATCCGACTGGTGCGGAGCCAAGCCCAAATCATCGAGCGCAAACCGAAGCACTGTCGACTTGCCGGTGCCGGCGTAGCCAAACAGCCGGAATACCTGTTGCTCCTTGGTGCGGTTCTCATACCAGTCCTTGATTGCCTTGATCGCACGGACCTGGGTGTTGGAAGGGGTGAGATCAGTCATAACGGAGTCCTCCAGCAACGGTCCTGCCACGGACAAGGCGGATGCCACTCACCGCCACTCCGGCCGCCCCGGCAGATGACGGCGGTTCGGTTGAGAAAGGGACGAGGCAGCCACTCCTGGATATCACTGGCACGCACCACATCGACCGCACGATCGCTCATGCGCTGTGCCAAAGCCGCGTCAAAGGGCACCAATTCGGCATGCAACTCCCAGGTGTCGCGATTGAGAGCGGTAAACAACGCCGGGTTGGGCAGCGCGAGATAGGCCTGGTAAAGGGCGATCTGCGCGGCATAGATCGGTCGGGCGAGGATCAGGCCCCGCTTGACCACCTCTTTCCACGAGGCGGCGCCGAGACACTTGTTTTCCCACAGCGCCGGGAACGCCATCGAAACCGGCCCAGAGACCAGACAGCCGTCGATGTGACCACGGAAACGGCCATCAAGCGCCGAAAACCCAAACTGGCCGCCACCATCCGGGCGCTGGGTACGGAGATCGAAGCCGGCGGCGCGCAGCCAGTCTGCCACCACATCCTCACCGCGATGCCCGGCCTCGAACACCCGCAGCGTCGCCGGCTCGAAGTCGCGGCCGTCGTCCTTGGGCAGTCCGAGATAGTCGTATTGAATCTGGCGCAGGCATTCACGGCCAAGACCAGAGGTCCCGACATAGCGGCGGGCCGGTTGCGCCCCCAGACTGAGTGGGAGGGGACGGACGATCAGAGCGGCATCGATGACGGCGTTGACGGCGGCAACCAAGCCGGGATCACGCGTCGGCGGTTGATAGGCGCAACCGGAGCCATGGTTGAGATCGATCATTTGACCATCACCAGTGAGTATCTAGTTGAACCTAGAACGGTATGTCATCGTTCAAATCGTCATTGACTACGCGCGAACTTTTCCCTGACGTTGGACGCGACGGGTGTTTGGGCCGGGCCGCCCCGGCCGGTGGAAACGGGAATGGATCGTCAGATGCAGTGCCGGTACGTTCCTTGATGTCACCTTGACGCACCATGCTGTTAACATAACCGGTGACGATGGCCTCGATCAGGCGGTCGATCTCGGCTGGGGTGCGGTGGAAAAAGTGTTCCATCAACCCGAGTTCAGTCAGGGTCTCGGCGAACGGACGGCGGGCATCCTTCAGCGCCTGGACCTCGCGGGCGGACTTGTCGATCATGGTGTTAGCCCGTCTTGCTACGGTGGCCATGGTCACAGAGGGGAGCCGCGGACACGACCGCAGGCCCCCCTCCCACGCGTTTCGGGTCAGGTGTTGAGCCATGCCGGACCGGGAGCTGGACCGGGGGGCGGCGCCGACGGCGCCGCCTGGGTGGCCCAGGCGGGAGCCGCGGACGGCATCGGAGTGGCGACAGGCGTCTCTGGCCTGCTCCAGGACGGAGCCGGGGACTGGCCAGCCGGCGCCGCCCAGGCCGCACCGCCCTGGGCGGCCGGTTCCGGTCCCTTGCGCGGCTTGGCGTTAACCGGCTTCGGCACAACCGGCTCACCGCGCATTACCGCCGCGTATTCAGGCTCGTCCGGGGTCACAACATGAGCGATCCGGTTGACATCGCTGTAGTTTGGATTGCTGGCCGGCTCGACCATGATCCGGGCGACGAAGCTGATGCCATCCAGGTCCTTCAGCCCACGCAGCGTGCGCCTGGCCCTGGCCGCCTCACTCATATCACTGGGGTTAAGACCGAGCGCGCTGTCGACCATGGCGCGAAAGGCCGCCTTGGAGATATTCCACCCCTTCGAGACCCCCTTGTCGTCAAGCTTGCCCCCGGCGACCGTGAACATCTGCCAGAACTTCTTGCGGACGAACAATCCTTCGATCACCGTGAACTCGCAGTCGAGCAGCCGGGCATCGCTCGACTTAGAGGCGGTCAGCAGACCAGCATCCATCGGCGCGGCCCCGTTGATACCACCGGGCCGGATGACCATCCGCACTCGGACGAAGGTGCCGTCGGGGATCAAATCATGGTGCTGGAACTGCGGTTGGGCGTCATTGAGATCGAACATGGGTTAACTCCCTGGAAAAGGCGTATTTTGACAAACGCATCAGGCGGCCCGGACCGATGATCCGGGCAGGTTGATCCGGGCAAAGAGGGCAGAGAGGTCTGGCGGCTCGGTGGCGTCGAGGCGCCCGCTGCGGTCCTTGGCCGGCAGCCCCCAGGGATTGCCGGCTTGGCAGACCAGACGCCGATGCGCCCCTTTGTCATTGAGAACAAAGCTGCCGTCCTCGGCGCGGTCGAAAAAGTGCATTGTCATCACTTGATCGACGATGCCGGGCAACTCGCGGCCGATCTTGGCGCCCTCCATCTGCGGCTGCCAACCGGTCGCGTTGAACTCATCGGTAACCTTCTCCAGGATACCGACGAAGATCACCGTCTTGCCCGGCGCGTGCTGGAGCAGCTTCAGTGCGTGCACCACTTCCCGGCCGAGCAGACCGTAAGCGGCGCGGATATCCGGCTTGCCGGTGCGCTCGGAGTATGCCTCCGGCTGCTGACGGGCGTAGGTCATCACCTGGCGGCTCAAGTCGGTGATGCTGTCGACGAACAGGATCGGACGGCTGCCCAGAAACGCCTCCAGCCCGCTGTCGGCGTGACAGGCCTTGACGTGCTGGTAATGCGCCTCCCCATAAGTGGCAGTGGGATGGACCGCCGGGTCCGGACCGCTGATCAGGACCACCAGGTCCCGAAAGTCGCTATAGCTGCGGATCGGAATGCTGGCCCCGCGCCAGTCCTGGACCGACTTCATGCCGGCCTCGAGGTCGAGGCACAGGGTACGTTCGGCTGGCAACGTCTTTAGCAGTGTCGTCTTGCCGACCCCGGGCGGGCCGAAGATGGCGACGCTGGTCTTGTTGTTGGCCGCCGACAGCCGCTCGTCGGCGGTGATGATGCGAATAGCCATGATCCCTTATCTCCGTTTGCTGGGAGGAGGTTGAGCGAGGGTGAGGGTGAGGTGACGTTGAAAGGGAGCCGGCGGGGCGTTGACCAGGCGCCGAAGGGATGCCCGCCCGTCCTTGCGGAGAGGGCCGCCCCGCCTTGTTTCGAGACAACCGGTGATCAGCCGGTCTTGGCCCGTTCGAGCCGGAAGCTGGGCCGACCGAGCTTGAGGGTGCGGGCGGGTTCGAACAGTCGGCGGATCTGCGAGGGCCAGGCGTTGAACCTGGTCTCGCTGACCTTGACCTCACGGGTAACGAACTCATCCGGATTAAGGCCCCACGACTGAAGAGTGCTCACCGCCTGAAGGAGCAGCGTCTGGTCGTACTCCGGCTTCTTGGCGACATCGCAGATCGCAGCGAAGCCGTCGGCCTCCTCGATCCGGACCACCCCGGCCTCCTTGCCCCGGGCCTTGCGCAGGGCGTTGGCCCGCTCGCCGTAGCGCAGGGACAAGGCACCGGTGAGCCGGTCGTCCAGCGTCTTGAGCCGGGCCTTTTCTTCGGCCAGGTCGTCGAGCAGCAGGACAAGCTGGTCGACCGGCAAGGCGGCGATCTCGCCGAGCGGCAGAATGGCAACCTGATCAAGGGTGACGCGATTGCGTCCGCAGTCCTCGGGGGAGAAGGGGGGGCGGGCGGTGGCAGAAATGATCACCATCACGCTGCCTCCCGCCGCAGGAGCTCGCCCAACTGAGCCGACACAGGACGTGTCCGCGGCCGGGCAATGATCAGATAGCTGAAGTCGTCGGCTCCCAGCCGCCGCTGGACCAGGTGGACCAGGCCATGGCCGAAGGCCCACAGCGCCCGCCGGGCAACCCGCGCCAGCTCCTGGCGAGCATCCATCGGCAACTTGCTGGTAACGCGATCGGTATCAAGCGCCAGACGCCCCCGGTGGTACTCGAGGACTTCCCCCGGCACCGCCTGGCCGAACCAGCCGCAGAGGGCGAGTTCCGTCAGACGAGACGGTAGTGCCGGCTGCCGTGTGTTTGGAAAATCAACAACTGTCATCACGCAATCCTCCCTGGATAGAGACAAAGACCTGACGCAAACAAACAGAACACTGCTCCCAGCAATTCCAGGCAAACCTCCAGCGTTAGGACAAATTGCTCTTGGCAATGTCCTGTCCCTTCAGACAAACACGTTATGTGTCGGTTGCCGCCGTTACCCGGAATTGCTGGACATGACGATCACTCCCACGTGAAGCGGCGGTCGAATTGCCCCTTTCATGAACCAGATACCCAGCGGCCCGGCGAATGTTTCACCGCCGCCAATCCAATCCGGCCAAAAGCAGCAATAGACGAAGATCAAGGACGACGCCGACAGGCGGTGGCGCGGGAAACGGTGGCTAATGAATGCTGGGCGTCGAGGACACCCATGATCCGGACCGCAACCTCCGGAACCGCCATAATCAACCTTCGCAACATAATCCTATGTTCGACATCCGTGACGTAGATCGCACGGTCCTGATTTGGGAGCGCCCGAACACCGTCTGCGGTGGCGGCATAAAAGGCATCAATGACCTCTGTACTGAGCGATGTCATAGCGACCAGCCGTCGGGGGCGCGCAATCCGCTCACCGTGTCGTGACGCGGCGTGGGCGGCGAGCAGATCAACGAACGCTCCAAATGGAGAGCGACCGGAGTCGAACGCGTCAACCCGACTCAGTATCTCGAGCACAATGTCCTGCCCGAGATCATCCACCTCGGAGGGGGTCAACCGGCCCATCATGCCACGGCGCCGCGCGTGGTATGCGGCACAGCGCTGGATGCGCTGCACTTCGAGTCGCGACAGCATCCCGGGCCGCAACCCGGCTGTCACCACAACATCTGCATGCCCCTGTTCCATCCCTGGTGCCCCCCCTCGCCGATGTCTTGCGTTGCCGACGCGTCAATCTGTGGCACAAGACGATCCTGAGGGTGGAGGCGAGAAGGGGCGAGATGGGGCGAGATGGTAATCTCGCCCCTCCCAAACCTCGAGAATACAAGGACTTCCATCCTTATATCCACAGGAATGGGGAAAGATTCCCTTGATGATGCACCTGTATAGGAATGTATAGCGAAAATCCACCACAAACAAGTAAAATATAAAAACTTATCGCACCAATCATGCCGCGTAACATAACATTTGACCCATTATCTCTAACCGGTTCCCAAAGGCCTTTCGGCCTTTGGCTGGGGGTGTCGGGGGACAGCGTCCCCCGACGGCCGGCGAGAAGCCGGCAACGCCACAGGCGGCCAGCGTCGACTTTTGTCCAAAAATCAAGCGGTTAATACGCCGGCGGTGCAGAGAGTTTCCTCGACTTCGACCGCCAGCCAGAGCGGTCATGGCAACGGAGAAACCCGCCCTTCACGGGGCAAGCCGAGGAAAACCCGATGAGTGACAGCGTCTTAGCCAGCATCGCCGCGCTTTCGGCCCTGCCGATGCCGGACCTGAAAAACCGCTGGCGCGAGTTGTTCGAGA
>Ga0172367_10004565_pt1 | contig 17177 bp, 15 predicted proteins | sample Lak10m_FD_114542 | JGI IMG/M metagenome (GOLD analysis project Ga0172367, IMG submission 114542) | Freshwater microbial communities from Kabuno Bay, South-Kivu, Congo - kab_022012_10m | ecosystem: Environmental > Aquatic > Freshwater > Lake | place: Democratic Republic of the Congo: South-Kivu...
AACACCTCGCGATCGAAGCCCTCGCGATAACGGACCCGCTGCGGGTAATCGATGATGAGGATGGAGCGCCCGTCCGGGTAGACGTCGCTGACCCGCACGATCACATCCGTGTCCTGCGCCGTCGAGGAAAGAAAAAGCTCGGCCTCGACGCGGCCCGTCCACTCGACCGGCTCGCTCAAGGGATCAGTCGTGAAGGTGCGCACCTCCGCCTGTGCCTCGAAGGCGCGCGCGTCCTTCGCTCCGGGAAAACCGCCCGCCGGGATCTGCATCGGATGGCGCGGATCGCTCAGGTAACTCGTTGATGAACCTGCTTTCTCGGTCGGTTCCGGCCTCAACCCGCCGCCTTCGTGCAGGAACATCGGCGTCATCTCCGCCGCCGGGGGAAAATCCGCCGCCTCGCGCCATTCGTTGCCCGGAGCCCCGGCCTCGCCCACCGCGCCCATCACATACCAGCGCACCTTCGGGTCCGCCGTGACGCCGTTTTCGATCCCCTTCAGCCAATGATCGAACCAGCGCAGCATGTGGGCGTCGGTCTCCCAGGCCGCGTTCGCCGGATACCCGAGTTCGCCATTCTTGGTGCCTTTGTTAGAGCGACCGTGCAGCCACGGACCGATCAGGAGCCATTGCTTTCCGCGTGAGCGGGGGCCTCCCTCGTGCTCGCGGCCGATGAAACTCGCGATCGATCCCTGGTTCATGAAATCATACCAGCTCCCGATCGTGAAACAGGGCACGTCCATCTTCCCGAAATGCGGGGTGCAATCCTCGGCCGCCCAGTAGTCGTCGTAGGTGGGATGGCGGAACCATTCATCGAGAAGCTCGTCGTTGTCGCGCGGATCGCGGCAGACCTCGGCGAGACTCTTGAAGCGCTCCGGCTTCGTCGCCCCGCCGATGCGGTAACCTTCGTGGAACAGGCTCAGGCCCGTATCGACCATGTATTGGCAGACGAGGTGGGGCGGCTGGGTCACCGCGAGGTAATTCTGCGCGTAGCCTCCCTGCGAGCTGCCGAAGGTGCCCACCTTGCCCGTGCTCCATGACTGCACCGCGAGCCATTCGCAGACGTCGTAGCCGTCGCGCAATTCACCGAACTGCATCGCCCGGTAGCCGACCCACTTCCCTTCCGAAAGGTGCGTGCCGCGGTAGTTCACCAGCGCCACGACGTAGCCGCCCCGCGCCAAGGTCGCCGCCGACTCGCGAGCGCCCTTCGCCCGCAGCGAGGCGTAACGCTGCTCAAAGATCACCGGCCAAGGGCCTTCGCCCTCGGGAGTGTAAAGATAAACCGAGAGCCTCACGCCATCCCGCATCGGCACCATGACGTGCTCTTCACGGACGTCGCCGAAGTCGAGCACCTCTTCTTCGGCGAAGCTCCTTGCCGTCAAAAACAGTGAGAGAACGATCGCCACGAAACAAGCTGCGGATTTCATGGCAAAACCCTCGCGAAAAACGCCTTCGAGAGCGATCCTGAAATCGCCCGCCCCGCACATCCGTGATGGGTTGTCCGGGTTGGGGCGGTGCGCTTACCCTCTCGAGTGCCGGGAGTTTCCGGGAATTCCCTTCGTGGTGTCCCCGCTCCGCATCCGTTGCGGTTCAGGGGAATTGACTTACGTTTCTCCATGTCCCCGACTCTCATGCCACCGACCGCCATCCCTCGCGATCCGCGGGCGGACCTTTCGGCGGTGGTGAGCATGGCGCGTTTTTTTTCCTCCCGCGGCCAAATGGATACCGACTCTCTCTACGCGAGCGCCGACCGTCTCTTCTCACTTTTGGACACCCGGAGTATTCCCCACGTTCTTGTGGACGGCTTGGCGATTCTCTTTCATGCCGATTCACGGAATACGGAAGACGTGGATCTGATCGTGGCCCTCCCGGATCTCGAAGCTCTGCCCGATCTTGTGATCGAGGAACGCAACGAATGGTTCGCCCGCGCCTCCTTCGGTCCCCTGCAAGTGGACCTGCTCTTCACCGCAAACCCGCTCTTCGCACTTGTCGCGAAGGAACAGGTCGAAATTCGCACCTTCCGTGGACACACCCTGAACGTGGCCACGGCGGAGGGACTGCTGCTGCTCAAGCTCTACGCCCTTCCAAGTCTTTATCGCCAAGGTCAGATCGCCCGGGCCGCGCTTTACGAATCCGACCTCGCACTTCTTCTGCTGGCTCATCCGGTGAACGACGAAAGTCTCCTTTCCCGCCTGCGCCCACACCTCATCGAAAGCGATATCCAGGCGCTCGGCGATGTCCTCCGCGATGTCCGTAGCCGCATGGATCGCAAGTTTTAGCGGCTCGGAATTTGCTTTTGCATCCCGTCGGCTCCCTCCCCGCCGAAGGCCCAGGGTCGGCGGGGTTTCGATTTCCGTGCGTGTTAATTCCAATCGCCAAATTTCTTGCCGTAGCCCAGTCCCGTGCCTCATAATCGAGGCACTTGTCATGAGACCTTCGAATTTCAATCCGATCCTTTTTGCCGCGCTGGGCCTCCTTCTCATTCTTTGCCGGGCGCACGCTTCGGGACCTGAGGAACTCGCATCACTGCGGAAGTCGTGGTTCGACTCCATCGATCGAGCCACCAAGCCCATCGATGAGATTTATCACCGTGAATTGCAGAAGCTGTTTTCGCAACTGACTCGCGATGGCAAACTTGAAGAAGCGGTCGCGGTGAAATCCGAGGCCGAAAGCGTCACGACGGATCCTTACCTTGCAGTCGAATCAAAACCCGCACCCGAGGGGGAACTGCCCCCGCAACTCTCCACGCTTCGCCAATCCTGGCTCGCGTCGCGATCGCGTGTGATCGAACCGAAAAACAAAACCTACCTCCGCGATCTGGAGCGCCTGCAAGACAATTACACTCGTAGCGAACAGCTGGAAGACGCCCTTGCCGTCAAAGAGGAAATCGAACTACTAAAGGGCGGTCGAGCCATCGCCGCCGCCGCAGCTGCGGGAAAAGCAACCTTCGTTGAAAGATTCTGGCGCACCAACAACGGCAGCACTTTTGTTTTCAGGGCAGATGGCAGCGGAACGCAATCCAACGCTTCCGGCCGCGAGTGGCCCACGCGATGGACGATGAATCTCGACGGCTTGGTAACCGTTGACGGGTGGGCGGACGATCAAAAGTCGACGTGGTATTTTCGTTTTACGGACGAAAAGACAGGGGCATTCGGATCGAAATCGGAGAACCTCAGCAATCCCGTGACGGCACCGTAATCCGAGACATCGCGGCGTTTCCTGTTTCAGGGCCATGTCGCGAACTGACTGCAAATTGGACTGCGAGGAAATTGATGTCGATTGGCACTTCCCTTCGGGCTGCCCATTGGCCTCTCCTCGATCTGCCGGCGAGGGATAAACACCTGATTCTCCTCAAAGAAACGTCTGGCGCAGACAAAACGAGAGAGCGTCCCTCGTATCAGGGTAAAAGGGAAGTTCTGAAGGGAGCGGGGACTCCTCCAAAAAACTTGTCAGAAGCCCTCTCCTCGAGAGGCCACGGCCCTCATACCCCTTGCTCCTCCCCGATTCCGGGGGTTCCATGAATGCCGGCAATCGATTCCCTCCCCCATGACCTCACCCACCCCCGACCAACGCGAAGCCGTTCGCCAACGCCCGCCTCACGAGCCGCCCGCGATGCGGCAGACCTGGTCGGAACTGCTCTTTCTCCACTGGACCTCCGATCCTGACATCTGGCGAAAAACCCTGCCTGAGGGCCTCCACCTCGACACCTTCGACGGAGCCGCGTGGGTCGGGGTCGTGCCCTTCCGCATGGACCGGATCCGCCCCTACTGCCTGCCGCCGATGCCTTGGCTCTCGTGGTTCCTCGAGCTGAATGTCAGGACCTACGTCCACGACGACGAGGGCAATCCCGGGGTCTGGTTCCATTCCCTCGACACGAGCCGCTGGCCCGCCTACAAGATCGCTCGGACCGCCTTCAAGCTGCCCTACTATCATTCCTCGATGCGGACTTCACGCGGTGCCGATGGCTGGATCGATTATCGCTGCCGTCGTCGTGGAGAGCTGGAAACGGCGAGCTTCCGCTACCGTCCCGAAGACTCCGAAGCTCCGCGCGAGGCGACTCCGGGCACACGCGAATTTTTTCTCCTCGAGCGTTATCTCCTCTTCAGTCACACGCCGGCGAACGGACGCTATTTCTCCGGCCAGGTCCACCACACACCCTATCAATACCGCAAAGCGGAAGTGGCGGAGTGGTCCGCACTGCCGGCCCTGTGGGATGGTCTGCCCGGCCTCGAAGGTCCACCGGCCCACGCCTGCGTGGCGGAGCCGGTCGATGTCGAGGTCTTCGCGCTGCGGGAGATCACAGCCTCTTGATCGCGACCTTGCGGAAAGCGACCGCATCGCCGTGCCCAGCAAAACCAAAAAAGCCCTTGGTGAGGTTCTTGCCCGGATGTTCCTTCTTGCCGGCGTAGTCGGTGACCTTGGAAAGATCGGTGTCGAGAATGACGGAACCGTTCAGCTCCACCCTGATCGTCGAGCCCTTCACCGTCACTTCTTGGTAATTCCATTCCCCGGCGGCGCGCTGATAGCCGCGATGAGCGGGAGCCATGCCATAGGCGCTGCCATGATACTGACGGGGGTCGAGCTTCGCGTATTTCTCCGCCCCATTGTCGAGCACCTGAAGTTCGGTCATACCGGTGTAGGCCGGATCGCCTTGGCCAGGATAGCGGATCGCGAGGCCGTTGTTACCGCCCGGGGGAACCTTGAACTCGAGCCGCACCATGAAATCCCCAAATTCCTCAACGGTGCGGAGGACTCCGCCCTTGCCCGCCTTGCACCGGATCGCCCCGTCGACGACCTCGTAGTTGTCCGCCGCGCCGGTCCATCCGCTCAGATCCGAACCATTGAAGAGGGACGTGAATCCCGCCGCCGCATCGTCGCCGCGGAGCAGATCGTTCGCCTCGGAGCCGGAGATTTCCTTCACCGAAAGATTGCGCCAGCGGATCTCGCCGCCGTGGGTCTGGAGGTGGATCGGCCCTTTCGCTGGGAGCGGTTTGGCCCGGTCCCAGAAATTCTCCATGATCGCATTCTCGACGACCGCCTGATCATTCAGCCAGACCCAGGTGCGCGCGCCGAGTTGGCGGATCTTGAAGGCATTCCACTCGCCGAGCGCTTTGTCGGCATTCACGAGGGGATCCTTGCCGACCGCGCCGGGGCTGTTGTTCCAGAGTCCACCTGATCCCTTGTCGGCCCCGTGTTTGATCGAAGGCGGGTGCGCCACGTCCCAGATCTGCACCTGTGGGTTACCTCGCAGGTAGATGCCGCTGTCGGCGGTGGGCACGGTCTTGTATTCGACGAGAAACTCGATGTCGCCGTAATCCTTGTCGGTCGTGGCGTAGGGACCGTGGCCATCATTGACGAGTTCGCCATTCTGGACCGACCAGTGGGCCTTGAACTCGGCCTGCTGGTCCGCGATGGACTTTCCACGCTCCTCGGGTGCCTTCGCCTTGACGGTGATGTGAGGATTGTCGCCATGCCAGCCGGCAAGGTCTTTGCCGTTGAAGAGGGAGGCGGGCTCGGCCTGAGCCGGGAGCGCGAGGGCAAGCGAGGCTAGAAGCAGGGAAGCGGATTTTTGCATCGCCGAAAAAACCATGATCGGAAGAGTTTGGGCAATCCTGGAATAAGGCGGATTCGCGGTAGCAAATCGGCGTTTTAAGAGCATCAATCCCTGCAATGACCTCGCAGGAAGTGGGCACACCAATCCCGGAAACTGCCGAAGCCGGTCGGCCCGGTCACTTGCTCTTGAATGATTCCTTGGCAATGCTCGAGGCGTTCCCCCGTGCATCAAGCACCTCGAATTCAATCCGGTTTTTCCCTCGTTTGCCTCCCCGGATTTCGGACGAAATCTCGGCACTGATACCACGAAGATCTCCACCTTTGACCCAACGTCCCCCGTTAAGACGATAGCGCCAGTATCCCAGGCCCACGGTATCAGCAGCCCTCGCCTTGATCCGGACGGTCCCCGGCGACTTCCCACCGCGAAGCGAGAGGATTTTCAAGTCGGGCGAGACAATATCATCAAAACGCACCGGCAGCAGGTAGGTCGCGGTGTTCCCGTCGAGGTTTGTCGCTCGGAGTTGCAGATCAGCCTGACCAGAGGCCCCCTTGGACTTGAGGTAGAGCAGCATCCCAACGACTCCGGCGTCGAGCACGTCCGACGCAGAATTGTCGACAAGCGAGATTTCGACCGCGGGGCAGAGTCGGATCGAATCAACGCGAAGCAGACTGTTTGGTCCCAGGTTCGTCGGGGGGCTCGTATCAAGCACCGGAACGCTCTGGAAGTTAACGGGGCCTTGGCCCTGCACCGTGACGTCATAGTCACCCCTGGCAAGATCGGCAATGGCATCGAGAACGGCCAAGCCGCTCGGCCCGATGACAGCGCCAAAGGGGGCGAACCCTCCATTCTGGTAGTCGAGGTTCGCGGAATTGCCGGCCCCGACATTGAAGAACCACTCCGAGGTTGCGCTGTCACGGACTCCGCTCGCCTTGGCCATCGAAATCGTCCCTCGTGAATTCGAAAAACCGGGTTCATTCAGGCAGGGCGACAACTTCCCTAGCGGCGACCACTGATCCGGAGAAGCCGTCGCCGACGCGGGCCCGTAGCCACCACCCTGCAGAATGAAGCCGGGAAAGGCCCGATGGACATAACTGCCGTTGTAGGCCCCAAAATAAGCGTAGCTGATGAAGTTCGCCACGGTGATGGGGGTTGCGGCATCATACAAGGCCACGATGATGGATTGCCCGCCCAAATAAAACCATGCCCCGAGGGGACGGGACGGGTCCGCGAAAAGACCCGATATGTCGATGAATCCCTCGGCACCGACCTGCTGGGTCGGCAAAGTGATCGCATTGGCGATGACCGGCGTCGAGGCGGCCGGCAGGATGCGGAGGTAGCGGACCTGCTGGAAGCGCTTCCCAGAATCGAATTCAACTCCGTTGAGAATCCGATAGACTCCGGGTGTCTGAACGACGCCGCTGATAATTCCGCTCGAGGAGTCGAGGGAAAGCCCCGCGGGAAGGTCCTCCGCAATGAACCGGTCGGGACTTCCGTTGAAAACTTCGATCGGCATCGAAAGCAATTCTCCGGCACGCGCTCCGCTACCTTCCGGAATTTCCAGAGGCTGGGAGACCGCAGCGGGATCGTTCCGGCTGGGATCATGGAACAAATCAAGATCTCCCCGAGGCTTGAAAATTTCGGCCTCAACCCAAGCGGAAAGCTCGGTGCCGTTCATGGCGGCAACCCGATATTTTACCTGTTGGGCGGCTACGGAGGGAGCAACACCGCGATAGACGAGGAAGTTCGGGGACAACTCTGCAAGATCGGTCCACTGCGAACTGGCAAAGTCGTAGCGCTGAACCTTGAATCCCGTCTCGTCATCGGAATGATCGACCCAAGAGAGATGCACCCGTTCTTCATTCGGCGCATAGGCGATCGCATCGCTAGGGGGTGCGGGAGAGATCGCCTGGACGGAAGAGGCGATCATCGTCAATGCGAAAAGGATGAGTTGGACACGCATGGGTTCTCTGGTGGAATCGTCGCTAGGCGTGGACGGGCTTTCAAGACATTTTTCAATCGCGCCCTTCAGCTCAAATCCAACTTGCGCGGAAATAGCTCAGACCGGCTCGGGAGACCTGGTCCGCCCCATGCCAGAACGATATCCGCCACGAATCAACCCAGCTCGCTCAGCTTCACCTCACGACCGAACTCGAGAGACTTCTGACCCGCCTCGAGGGCGGCAATCAGTTCCACTTCCTCCGAGATTGGCACGCTTACCTTGCCGCGCTGAACGAGGTCGAGAAAAGCCTCGAGCAGATAAGCGTAGAGATCTTTGAGATCCGGCTCAACCCGCAGGTTGCCCTTTTCTCCAAAGAGCTGAATCGAAAACCCGGTCCGCATCTTCTCCCTCGCTCCGACCATCAGCACGATATCGCAATCGTCCTCGCGACGAAACCGCACAACGTGCCCACCCTCCCGGCCCGTGTTGTGAGCGCTGACAACCCCGGATCCGATGACGGCATAAGCCATGGATAGCGCATGAATGCCGTAGTAAACGAGATCGCCCGGACCGGTCACGGTGCAGAGCCGGATGGGACCGATCCCCTTGGCGTCCTCGCGCAGTTTCACGATGTCGGGGACAAAACGCAGGCTGCTCGCGGACATGAATTTCGTCCCGGATTCCTTCGCGATCGCGGCAACGGCGGAGGCCTCCTTCGCGGACATGGCGAGGGGCTTGTCACAGAAGGTCGGAATCCCCTGACGCAAGGCGGCTTCGGCGTATTTCCACTGCGCGCCGCTGCCATCGTCGATGAGGAGGGCTAGGTCGACATCGGTGACGCATTCCAGAGGCGAGTCGGCCACCGTTTCGATCCCGCAGATGTCGGCGATCGCGGTCGCAGCGGCTTTGTCAGGGTCCCAGATCTTCACCACCCTGGCACTCTCGATCCGCTTCGCCGACTTCACGAAAGTGCCTTTGAAAGCCTTGGCCTTTTCCTCGTCGAAGCCGTTGAAGGTCGTGGCGAAAGCGGTGCCGTGGTTCGATCCCGGCGTTCGCGGTTGCGGATCTGGACCGTAAGACGCCCCATAACTGGCCGCCGAGACCAGGCCGATGCGGAGCGGTATGGCGGCTTCCCGGGAGAGGACGTTCCGCACGGGAGAAACGGCGGCGAGTCCGGCGAGGGAGTGACCGAGAAAGGAGCGGCGGTGGATCGGGGGCGTCATGAGTGTTTTGTCAGGGTAGGGGTTCGCGGAGGGGCGGTGCCGGGAGCCATCCAAAAGCCGTCGCGCGGGTCGGAGTGATTCGCACCGCGCACCCCTCGGCGCCCTCCGTAACGCGCCTCGACTCGACCATCGATATCATTCTCGCCTCGGCAGACCGGACGCACGTCATCGGGAACGAAGCAGCCCCGCTCGTGACCGACCGTTGGACTGCAATGATCCAGGATGATCTCCCACGCCCCGCCGACGGTGTCGGCGCTTCCGGAGCCGGGGGAGATTTCCCCGGGTTCACCGCGAGCTTTCGTTTCCAAGACCAACATGGCAACAGTTCGAAACGCTCCAATGAAATCGCGCTGCTTCACATCAAGGCGCCCTGCCGATGGGGCGGCCCGACCCAAAATGCGGTCGGTGGACGAAGCAAGATCCGCGCGCTGGTGCGGCAGGGCGTGGCGCGATGGTCCTGCCCATGCACCGTGATGAGTCACCCGAAGTCCCCTTGCCGGCACTTCACATCGAAGCGATGCCCCCACCGAAACTTCTCCCTCGGAACCCGCAGATGGTTTGAAATTCTCCCCGACTCCGCACGTCGCGCCATGATGCCTCGTCAGGATGACCATGCCGCCCCTGCCGTTGCCGCGCTGACGCCCTCCTTCCATCATCCTAACTGATCCACACCACCTGCCCTGTTCGCGCCGATTCCTCGGCTGCGAGACAGGCGCGCACAGCCTCGCGCGACTCCTCGGGAGTGATCACGTCCGGACGCTCCCCGTCGAGGACGCATTGGGAGAAGTAGGCGAGTTCGTCGCGCAGGGCGCCGTGCAGCTTTCCGTGCTGCGTCGGCCAGTAAGTCGTGTCGGGGCAGCGCGCCCCGTCTTTGTCGACAACCATCAGGTTCGGGTAAGTGTCGTGGATCGAAATGGAGCCCTCCGTGCCAACGATCTCAAGCCGCTCGTCGATCTGGAAGGGAGTCATGTCAGGCAAACACCAGACCGCCTCGAGGATGCAGGAAGCTCCGGTCTCAAGGCGATACATGACCTGCCCAAGATCGGGATGGGCGTGGCCGCGGTATTTCACGGTCTGGGCGTAAGCGCTGACCGCGCGCGAACCGCTGAACCAGAACATGAGGTCGGTGTCATGCACGCCGTCGCCGATGATGGGTCCGATCTTGTCCAGCACCGTCGCACCGACCCAGGAGGGCAAATTCCTCCGCGCATACATCGAGACGATTTTGCCGATGCGTCCAGACTCGATCGCAACCTTGGCGGCGGCGTAGCGGGGATTAAAGCGGCAGATGTGGCCCGTCATGAAAAACCCGATCGCCGCGTTCGCCGCGGCGACGATCCGGTCGCAGTCCTCCACGGTCGAGGCCATGGGCTTTTCAAGGAAGACGTGCTTTCCGGCCTCGAGCGCGGCCACCGCGGGATCGGCGTGCTGGTCCCACATCGTCGTGATGCTGACCGACTCGATCTCCGGATCGGCGAGCATGGCGTGAAAGTCCGTGTAAGTCTTTTTCACGGCAAACTTGGCAGCGACTTCGGCAAGCCGCCCCGGATTTCTCGTGCACACCCCGGCGATCTCCACGTTTGGGATCGCCGCGAGCGCTTCACAGTGTTTCTCGCCGAACCAACCGAGGCCCAGCACCGCGTGTTTTAACTTTCTCATCTCGATCTGAAACGATTTACCATTTTGGTTTCCCCTTCCAAAACGCGGCACCGCCGCGCTCACCACGGCGGCAGCGCCATCGTCCCGCCGTCGAGCACGATCGAGGTCGCGTTGATGTAATCCGAGTCGTCGCTGAGGAGGAACGCGGCCGTCTTCGCAATGTCGACAGGCTGACCGAGCCGGCGCACCGGGATCTTCTTGGCGACCTCAGCGTAGAGCTCCTCGACCGGCTTGTCCCATCCATCGCAGGTCGCCGCGAGCATGGGCGTGTCGACCGTGCCCGGGCAGATTCCGACGACGCGCACCTTGCCGGCATGATCGGTCGCGAGGCAACGAATCAAGGATTCAAGAGCTCCCTTCGAGGCACAGTAAAGCGCGTGTGCCGGAAATCCGATGAATGCCGCGACCGAGGTGGTGACTAGGAACACGCCCCTGCCCGAGGACTCCATCGCGGGAATGGCATGTTTCGCGGTCCAGAAGACGCTCTTCACATTCACGTTCATGATCTTCTCCCAGATCGAATCGTCGAACTCCGTGACCCTGCCCTTGCCCCACACGCCAGCGTTGCAGTGGACCCCGTCAAGACGTCCAAATTCGACCACCGTGAAATCGACGAGCGCCTTCACGCTCTCTTCAATGGAAACGTCGGCGTGGATGAAACGCACCTCCCGACCGGCGGCGCGCAGTTCGTCCTCGAGCGCCTCACCTCGCTCCTGCTGGTTCGAGGTGGTGACGACTTTGGCCCCGAGCGAGGCAAAGTGGCGCGTGCAGGCCTCTCCGATTCCGGAGGTGCCTCCGGTGACGAGAATGACTTTGTTTTTCAGGTTCATAAGATCTTACCAAGGGAGGTCTTCCTCGCGATCGAACTTCATGTATTCGATGACGGCCCCGTCCTTGAGGATGAACGCGACGGTGAAATTCGGCGAAGGCTCGAAAGGCTCGAGAATGACTTCCTCCCCCGCGATCGCCGCCGCGATGTCCTCGACCCGATAGGCGACGTGCGGCAGGTCGCGCACCGGCCCTTTTACCGGGCTGTCCGATTCGAACCGCAGGTATTCGACCTTGTAGGGATGTTTGCGGGGATCAGTGACCCAGACACGGGTGTCCTCGACGAAAAATTCGCCGGGCTGGCTTTGGTCGGTAGGGAGGCCGATGTGGTGGAACTGGCGCATGAAGGGATGGAGTCGCGGATTATTGGAGAGATGGAAGGCGGGCGACCCGTTTAAGGTTTACCGTTTGACGTTTGCCGTTCACTGTTTACTGATTCCGCCGCCCGGTCCGCCATGCGGAAGAAGTCATTCTCCGGGGCATAGCCCAGGACGGTGCGAGCGCGGGTGATGTTGATCTCGAAGGGGTGGTAGTCGGGGCAACGGATCTCGACGGTCGGAAGGCCAAGCTTTTCCGAGAGATAACCGGCGGCGACGCGGTAATCGAAACAGGAGGGACCGGCGATGTTGAAGGCCTGGCCGTTCGCCGCCGGATTGCCGAGGATGAGCCCGAAGGCCTGCATCACGTCGTCGAGATGGACGATGTGGCGGCGCAGCGGATTGCCTTGGGCGTTTGTCAGGATCGGAATGCGCTCTTCTCCCGCCTTGACGAGGGCGAGAATGTTGTCGGTGATTTCACCGAAGCCGTGCCCGGGCTCGGCCGGGTTCACGTTGCGAAGCAGTGAGAAGTGCTTGAGCAGGTCATCCCCCTCGAAAACCCAGGAGGATCGCAGCACCGTCACGGGCACGCCGTATTGGACAGCGTATTGCTTCGCCATCGTCTCCTCCATCACTTTCGAAAAGGCGTAATAGCCGGGATAGGCCGTGAGCGGATGATTTTCGTCGATGGGGATGGGCTGCGGGTAAAACCAGATCCCGTAGGCCGCATCGCCGCCGAAGAGGAGAAACTGCTCGACACCCTGTTTCCGACAGGCCTCGAGGACGTGGAAGGAACCCTTCACGCTAACATCAAAGAAGGTGTCAGCGTCCTCCTTCGTCGTCGCGAGATGCACGACGAAGTCGGCGCCACGCACCGTCTCCTCGACCGCATTGAGATCGGTGATGCTCCCTTGGATCGCGGTGACTCCCGGCCCCTCCACCGGTGTTTTGTGGACAAGGGCGCGCACCGGCCACCCCCGCTCCACCAACAGGCTGAGGACCCGGCGCCCCAATTTACCAGCGGCTCCGAAAATCGCGACGGTCTTGCTCATCATCTTCACAATAAGCGGGAACCCCTTTTCCAGGCTTGGCAGGGAGCGTCAATTTTTGGTATTTTCCAGCCATGATTGCGGATGCGAAAAAAGCCCGGGGGCTTCGTTTTCAGGAGGATTTCCTCGCCCGAATCGGGGGAGGCTTGCAACTTTCGGCCCTCTTCGCGCACCTTCCGATGATCGCCTTTCTCGCAAAGGACGATCAAAGCCGCTTCGTCTGCGCGAACGCCCCGACCCTGAAGATCTTCAACCTCGAGCACGAGTGGGAGATGCTCGGCAAGACCGACGCGGACTTTTTCTCCCGCCCCCTCGCCGAAAGTTTCCGCGAGGAGGATCGACGGGTCATGACCAGCGGCGAGACGCGCACCTACTATTCGCAGTTGGTGCCAGACATTGCCGGCACGCTGAACTGGTATGTCGTCACCGTCGCCCCTCTGCGCGATCCCCAGGGTCGCACCTGCGGTGTGGCCATCGCCCTCTACGACCTGCACGAAGTCGGCGGGTTGGCCCAGCCTTTCTCCCGCCTCGAACCAGCCCTGCGCCATGTCCACACCCGGTTCCACGAAGCCATCACCACGGCGGAGCTCGCCGCCCTTTGCCACCTTTCAGAGCGGCAGTTCACCCGCGTTTTTCGGCGTTTGTTAGGCGATTCGCCGATGCGTTATCTCATCCGTCAGCGGCTCCACGCGGCGCGCCACGATCTAATCGCGTCTGACCGTCCCGCCGGCGCCATCGCCCTCGACCTCGGTTTTTACGACCAAAGCGCCTTCACCCGCGCCTTCCGCGCTGAGGCGGGAGTGACTCCGGCGGCTTATCGCCTGCGCCACTCGCAGGAACTCGATGAAAAGTAGCCCCCCCCCGATCAGACCTCGCCATCCTCTTCGTCATCCTCAAAGTCGACTTCGCGGACGCGCTTCTTATCGCGCTGGGATTCGACGTTGCGACGGATCAGATCCGCGACGTCGGTGCTTCGGTGAATCGCATTGATTACCACCCTTGGCGTGCTGCGGTCGGAGGTCTCAAGGATGATGCGCCCGAGTCCGAAGATCCGGAAATGGAAGGGCAGCTCCTGCTTCATGTCCTTCACCCGGTAGAGTTCGAGAACGTCGACGTTTCGGCTGAAGACGCCGCTACTGTGTTTGAGTCGCTCGTTGGTGAGCTCGTAGTTGTCAAAACGGGTCACGATCATCTTCACGATCCAAGGGAAGAGGCAGACAACCCACACCGCGAGGATGATGGGAATCACGAACGGGCCCGCCACGAGTGTGGTCAAAAGCGCGACCACCGTCAGCACGCCGCCGACGAGGAGGCCGAGGATCAGCGCGGGAAAATTCAGCACCTGCGAGGGAGTGCCTTTCCAAAGAATTTGTTCGGAGTTCATGTTGGGGGGGGAAGCGAATGTTCCATTCTGTCACGCCCGGCGTTCCTTGGCGAATACAATCGGGTGGCGGTTTTGGAGCGAGGGAGGTGCCTTAGGGCGCGCTTCAGCGGCGTCACGGAAAACCGTGGTCTTCTTTTCCTCCTCCCGCTACGAGCCCATCACCTCTTTCTGCAAATCCCGCAGCACCCGCAGCTCGCCCCAGTCCGCTCCGCGCATGCGCCTCGCTCCGCTAGTGCGTTTTTCACCGAAACGCTCTCGCAGCGTCCGCTCCCGCTCGAAAACGGCGTTTACAAATACCGCCGTGCCAAGCACCGCTCCGTCACAGAAGTAGCGCACCCGATGGCGCAGCGCCTGACGAACCGGCATGCCTCCGCCCCGTGCCACCACCGCTTCGACGACGTCCTCCTTCATCCCGCGGCGACCGCCTTGACCAAGGTCCGGATCCCCCGCGATTTCCTGACCATCTTGATAAAGAAGCATCCGGTAGCGCGCCTCCGTGCGCCGCCAGTCATGCCGGAAATCCGGATCCTGCAGGGCCTCGCTGAGCATCCGGCCAAGGCCCTCGCGTGCCCTCCGCGCGCGCTTTCCACCCGCCACCGCCTCCGCGTAGCCACTCCAACGGTAGTCCTCCGGCCTTGCGACAAGGCCCGCCCGGATCGGGTTGAGGTCGATGTAGGCGGAGATCGTCAGCAGCGCTTGTTCGCAGTCCTCGACGAGGACGCTCTTGTAACGACCTTCCCACAGAGTGCCCGAGCGGCCGAGACGCTTGTTCATGTAGAAGGTGATGCGCAGTTTCACCTCCTTAAGAAAGAGCCCCAGATCGCCCCGGCGACGCTCATAGCGGGAGAGGATTTCACGGTGCCACCGCTCGTCTCCGGCGGCCCGAGCGCGCTCCAGCTCCTGCTTCACGCCTTCGACAACCTCACCTGGATATAGCAGCGGCAGAACCGCGAGCAGTCCATCCTCATCGAGCGGCGGCAGCGTGTCACGGTCCGGCACCTCCAGGAGGAGGTGAAAGTGGTTGGACATGAGACAATAGGTCACGATCCGCACCCCAGTGAAGACCTCTTGGTTCCGAAGGATCCTGCGAAAGATCTCCTTGTCCCTTGCTTCAAAGACCTTGCGCTTGTCCACGACCCTGGACATGACGTGGTAAAAAGATCGACCGGTTCCGAGGAGGCGTGCAGTGCGCATAAGTTGGCGGAAAATGGCGGGCATACGCGGTCAGAGCAGATGACCAGCGGCAGAATTCCCGAAAGATTAGGATAATTCGACTGATCTTCAACATTTTTTGTCTGTCCCTTTATAGTTTTGGCCCGTCTGTTTCATTTTCCCATTTTAAAGCTTAAGCGGGTCAGTCTCCCGTTAGCCCCTTCCCCTCCGCACCGCACGCCGCGCTAAAATCAACAGCACCCAGCAAAGAACGAAACCCAAGAACGCCGCGAAGGGGAGCCTGGGATGTTGCCTCATCACCAGCATCCACTGACTTTTCGTCGCGAAAGTCGCGGAGGGCCAAGTGAGATCGAGAAAGAAGCTACGGTTTTCTCCCATTGGAGCGGTCACCTCGACACGGATCCGGTTGCCCGTGACTTCCGCGCGCCAGGCAGCCCCGTATCGCTCGGCTTCGGGATCAACGCCGGTGAGTGCGGGGGTGTATCGCAGCACCGGGACGCCTTCAGGCAGGCTCAAGGTGGCGACGAGGGAATCAATGGGCAAGGCCGGAAGACCAGCGACGAGATCGATGACATCGGAGAACTCACCGTCCCCGCGCTGCCAGCCCTCACGCAAGCGTCCCCTCACCGTGTAGTCGTGATTTCCGTGTTCGAGGTCGCGATTCTCAGAGCCGAGGTAAAGGGAAACGAAGCCCGGCTGGTAATCCGCCCGAAAGACCTCGGGAACGCCGTCGCGAGTCACTTCGAGGATTTCGAGCTCGGTATCGAGAACAAGGCCACCGGGACCTTGAAAGACAGTGAGGTAATTGAGCACTGGACCTCGACGGATCGCGACCCCGGCGACACCGAGTTTGAACCGCTGTTCGAAGGTCACCAGCCCGTTTCGATGGATTTCGTAGTCGAGCTCCAGAGAATAAATCCGCTCGGCTGGATCGGGGGTAACCCTCGCCGTCCCGATGCGATCTGAGGCACGATCCTCCCCCACCGCCGCGGAGATCAGGATCACACGCGCCATCAGCAGCAAAATAACCGGAATCCGTTTCAAGGAAGGGAGACTAAGCCACCTCCCCAAACTTGCCCGAAAAATCAGAGAAATCACAGCTTTTGGAGCAGTTTCTCATGAATCCCGCCGAAGCCACCATTGCTGAAGATGATGATGACATCTCCGTCGCGGGCCTCGACCTCGAGTCGAGCAACGATGGCATCGGCATCGGGCTCGTAGAAGGCCGGTAGACCTCGGTCGCGAAGCCTTTTCATGAGCAGATCTGTGTCGAGGCGCTGGTCTTCGGCAAGTTTGTCGGCGCGGGCGACCGCGGCAAGGCAGACGCCATCGGCCCGACCGAGGGCGTCGGGGAGGGCCTCCTGAAAAACGCGGCGGCGAGTCGTGTTGGAGCGGGGCTCAAAAACGGCCCAGAGGCGGGCTCCGTCGAAGCGTTTCCGCATCCCGGCGATGGCTTCGCGAATCGCGGTGGGATGGTGCCCGAAATCATCGACAATCGTAATGCCGCGGTCGGTGACGCCGCGGACTTCCTGCCGACGTTTGACGCTGCGGAAGGCGGCAACGGCCTTGCGGATCACTTCGGGGGCGACACCAACGAAGCGGGCCGCGGTGATGGCCATGGCGGCGTTGCGGACATTATACTCGCCGTTCATCCCCATCTCGTAGCGTTCGCCCTCGAGGGTAAAGGAAGTGCCCTCGGCGCGGTAGTCGATTTCGGTGATACGGGCGTCGGAAGCGGAGCCGATCCCGATACGTTTCAACGGGGAATGTCCCTGCGTGGCAAAAATCTCGAGGGCATTGGCGTCGTCCCCGTTGAGCAGGACGATCCCGTTCTCCGGGACGAGACGAACGAGATGGCCGAAGGTCTTCTTGACGGCATCGAGATCCTCGAAGATGTCGGCATGATCAAACTCGAGATTGTTCACGATGACGAGCTCGGGCAGGTAATGGATGAACTTTGAGCGTTTGTCGAAGAAGGCCGAATCGTATTCATCGCCCTCCAACACGACAAGATCCGACCCGGTGATGCGGGCGCCCTGACCCAGATTCTCGGGGAT
>Ga0172367_10004566_pt1 | contig 17176 bp, 13 predicted proteins | sample Lak10m_FD_114542 | JGI IMG/M metagenome (GOLD analysis project Ga0172367, IMG submission 114542) | Freshwater microbial communities from Kabuno Bay, South-Kivu, Congo - kab_022012_10m | ecosystem: Environmental > Aquatic > Freshwater > Lake | place: Democratic Republic of the Congo: South-Kivu...
ACCCTAGACGAAGTTATCTCTCTACTAATTAGAGTAAAACACGCCAAAGACTCCCAACGCTTCAATGCGTATTTCTAAAAGGGGAGAAATCCCCTTACTTACAAATTAATTTTTATATATATGACAGCAAGCCATCCGTAAAATTAGTATATACTTGCTTATAGAAAGTGAATGGTGTATAATAATAGTATTATAAACTAATAAATAATACTATGGAAAACATTAATTCATTAAGAGATGAAAAAACAGGTCGTTTTAAAACAACGACTGACACAACAAGGTATAAAAATGTTCAGTTTAACAATCAAATAATGTCTGCCCACGCCAGAGAAATGTGTATCGCCCTTAATATTCCTAAAATACCTAAAGGGTTTATTATCCACCATCTAAACGAAGACAAAAAAGATAATAATATTGATAATCTAGCCCTAATTACTATTACTGCTCATAATAGAATACACGCACACGAGTCTTGGAATAAGGGGATGAACAAGGGAACTAACGAAAAATGGGATAATACATTATTTAAAATTAGACAGGCTAGAGAAAAGAACTATAAAAATAAGTTAGAAGAAACAATCAGACTGAAATTAGAGGGAAAATCATCACAAGATATTTCAAATTTGCTAAATATTTCAGTAGGAGCAGTTAATCTAAGAATACAAAAATATAATAAATTATATGGTAAAAAATAATAATATTGACCCGGGAGCACCGCAACAAAGGCAGGAATGCCTGGTGTATTCCCGGGTCGTTTGAGTCGGCTGGTATACCCCGATGAAAAACTATAATCCAGGAAAAGCTAGTGAGGCTAAAGATAGAGTTTACTTTAAAATCAAAGATGAAAAATAAAAATAAAATATCATTTTTTGAGACACTTGTTTATATTGTAGAAAAATCTTTTTTGATAGCCTATACACTGATAGTGACTTATCTTACTTATTTAATTGTAATATCTTATCTATGGATATGTTAGTTAAAAACGCATTAATACTCCCAGAAATAGAGCCATTATCATATGAGTTCGGTGGAATGACACCAGTAGGAACAGAAATAGTTTTCCCTAATGGCAGCGCCATTCCATTCCTTCCGCCGTTTGAAACTCAGGCTAACACCTATTTTGACACCTATGGTTGTGTTTCCCACAGTTTCGAAAATGCCTGCGAAACTTATTTAAAGGCGAAGTATAATGAAGACTTAAACTTTTCAGACAGGGATTTAATAGTTTTGTCTAGGACTAAACCGGGTGTAGGAAATAGTGGTAATGTAGTTTTGGAAACAGCTAAGACTAAGGGTTTAATATCGCAGGAATTGGCTGACTGGGATCCTAAAAACCTTGACCCTAAAGTAAATATCCAAGAGGTATATTACGCTTATGCTCGCACTAAAGATGCTGAGGAGGCTGCTAAAAGATTTAATGAAAACTGGATAATAATCGGAGAGTGGGTGCCGAGAGAAAGATGGTCAGACGCCTCTCGTTGCGGAGCTTTACAAGTTTATGTTCACGCATGGACTCTGGGAGAAAATGGTAAGTATGTCAACCCAAATCGAACCTACAATCACGCCGTAATTATGGCCGACTACGAAGGTGTTAAGATATTTGACACTTATGAGCCAAGAATTAAGTCGCTTGACTCCTGGGATAGTATTTATTCCTGGGCTTTGAAAATAAATGTAATTAAAAAAAATATGGACAAACCTATTATTAAAAACAACTCGCTTCTAATCCTTGTTGAGGGCAGCGGTAGCATTGGTCTTTACTTAGATGGCAAGATTATCGTAGATGATGTCGCCAAAGTAATGGCGGTCTTTATGGCTCGCAACGCTAAGAATGGAGAATTTATAGGTGGGCCAGTCCGTTCTTTAACTCAAGAACAATGGTATATGTTCGAGAGGAGAACACTTTAATACTTAGTCATTCTGCGCTACCCACACATGGATAGGGTGGATGATTAATATAAATGCGATTAGCAACGGAGCGCGTTAGCTCAAAACTCTATCCGCTAATCGCTTAAATAAATTATTTTATGACATATGGAGATTTACAAACAGCTGTTTACAGCTTGAATACTGGTAATATACCAGATGGCGTCGCTTTCTTAGCTAAACTTATATCTGGAAAAATAACTAGGAAGAGAATACCTAGCAGAGTTAAACTTGCTAGCGTTAATACAAGTGGCTCGCTTGTATTAAATCTCACAACACTTTTACCAGACTTCCTTTCTTTTAAGCTTGATCCTAACAATCAAGACATGATTATTTACTCTCTTGATTCTAGTAATCAGCCTTATTTTTATAAATTAGTTTCAAGTGGAGAGTTCGCTCAACACACCCGTGGGGGGTATGCTAAGATTGAAGGTTCAACTTTGACTTTAAAAGTTGATGAAGGTTCTGTTGCACCAACAACTATTTATTTCCCTTACTTCTCTTTTTATGCTTGGGCAGATGGCACCACTAATGTTGAAAAGGAGACCCCAACCAATAATGATGATTACTGCGTTATCCCTTCTGCTTTTGATGACGTTATTGTTGATGGCATTTTGCTTTACATCTCACGTCGAGAAAAAGAATCTAAAGAATATGAAAAGAATGTTATTGAGTGGGAAAAGCGCGTTAACGAAATTATATTTTATTCTTAATATTTGATTTAGTTATTTCTTTTATCTTATTATATTTAGCTAATAAATGATATGTTTGATGCTCCGATTGATTCTTGAATAAATATAAGTTGCTTATTATATTATCAGTTTTATCTCCGTTAATATGATGAACAACTTCTGTTCCTAAAAGTTTTCTACCTAGTTCTTTTTCAACTACCAACCTATGTTCTCTGGAATATTTTGTTTTGTTTTCTGTGCTTGTGTGTATCATTGAATATCCTAAACAAGTTGTTCTCCCTCCCTTCCAATGGCAAGCGTTTTCTCTTCTCATGTGTAATAGTTTTTTGCCGGTTGACCATGACTTGTGACCACTTTTAAATTCTGTTTTAATTGATATCCTTTGTCCCTTCTTAATCTCTGTTTTGGGTGAAACCCTGATTCCTTTTCTAGCATTTCCAGCACATTTAGTTGAGCAAAAGCAAACCTTGCCTCTAGCAATTAGAGATCCTCTAGTTTTAAATACAGTCTTACAGTTGTTACACACGACTATATAGTTATACTGGTTCTTTCTTGCAAACACTTTTTCAATTATTATTTGTTTGAACATAGTTTGATAAACACAAAGCCCCGCACGTTGGATAATAATCTTCACAAAATTATCCGCCGAACGAGGCTCTGTGTGTGAAGATTAATAATAATATAATTATATAATAAATTTTTAAATAAATCAATATGGCAGAAAAAGAACCGATAGTTCTGCGGTCGTTCTCGGGAGGATGGGTTAGTGAAATCATCTCAGACTCGCTTGAATTAAATATGTCTCCTGATTTGGAGAACGTAGATTTTAGCGCATCAGGATCAGTCAAAAAAACTTGGGGTTATGAAGAATTAGGCAGTGATTCTGAGGACGCAATTAATCGTAGGTTGATTATTGTCCCAGACAGACAAGGAGTCCAATACTTAATAAAGAAATGTGGGACAAAGCTGAAAATATATGATGCTGTTTTAGATAGATACGATACTATTTTAACTGGTTTAACCAATGGCGATACCCCAGTCTGCGAATATTTTGATGCTACAGCTTACGTTATGAGTGCAGTAGATTCTGCTTATAAGCTTGATCTTTATAAAAATACCAGACTTACCGCCGCTGTCTTAGCCGCTGCATCTACAGTCGATGTTGACGACACAACTAATTTTGCTGCTAGTGGCACGTTCTGGCTCAATTCAACTTTAGTGACTTACACAGGGAAAACTGGCACATCATTTACTGGCTGTACCGACACGCCAGCAGCCGAAGATAATAGCTTTGTGTTCTCACCGGCTGTTAATGTTGGTGGTGCTAATGAAATACCTAAAGGAATAGTAACTGCTCAATATGCTGGTCGTTTGTTTGTGGCTAATGGTTCAACCATCTATGGTTCTAAGCTTAACGATTTAGATAATTTTACTGTATCAGGTTCCGGCACCGGAGATGCAATTCAAAAAACAGTTGAATCTAAGGTTAATGCCTTGAAAACTTTTTACGATGATCAAAATAATCTACGTTTATTATCGTTCACGGCTGATAATAAAATCTATGTTCATGATGTTTTAGACGACTCTGACCTTAGCGCTACTATAATGACATCATCAATGTTTAAGGATAATGTTACGGCGGTTAATCAGCTCTCCACATTGGTTGGTCCAAATAATTTATACCATGTTGATTTCAGAAACCAGCTCAGATCTCTAGGACAGACATATGCTTCACGCGGTGTCAACAAGGTTTATTCGGATTCGATGTCAAAGTTTCACGAAAACTTATTTAAAAACTATTATAATTTTGATGATGCTAGGGCCGTTATCTATGGGAATGAATATTGGATGATTACTCGCGAAGGGGACGGAGACGTTAATAACCGCCTAATCATCTTTGATTTTGAGGCTGGTAATTGGAGGAAAAGAACTGGTATTAATGCTAATGATATTGCCGTCTTTAATGATGATATTATATTTGCTGATGCTACTCGTAATAAAATATTTAGATTTAGTGAATCATTGATGGCTGATGATGATGAAAGTATTTATTTCAAATACTCAACACCAGACTTGGATATGGAGAAACTTCGCTTCGAACGTTTACGTCGTGTTCGTTTAGCTGGTTTTATCTCTAAAAACTGTGAAGCAACTATCAGTATTTATACAGATTTTGCCACTAAAACTTTAGCAACATTTACTTTGCGAGGGGATAACACTGATATAACTGGGACTGTTTTGAGTAAGGACGGTAAGTTCGGAGGAATGGTATTTGGCGATCAGATAATCGGTGGTGAATCAGACGGACTAGATATTCGCTTCTTTATAGCTGACTTAGAATTAAAAGATTTGCCTGATTTAGAAAATTTTAGGATAGTTTTGGAGAACGATCAATCCAATGTTTATTTCGAAGTAACGGCTATAAAACCGTTTATCATGCAGATGAACGAAGACTACTGGCCTATTAGTAAGATATTATCAAGTAATTAATTATAAAAAATATGAGTCTATTAAAAGTATCAGACAATTACGGTGCATCGATAGTCGGCAATTTTGATGCTAATGCGACCACTCTCACAGTCGACACGGCCCCAATTAAAACTGCTGGCTATCTAACAGTCTTTGACTTAAATGGTAATCAGTTTGAAAAGATTAAATATACCGGTGTTAGTGGTTTAAACTTAACCGGCTGTATTCGTGGTTTATCTTTTGATGATAACAGCGATACGCCTGTCGTCGGTCTAGCCAAAGAGCTAAAAAATGGCATGACTATTAAGATGACTGTTAGCCAGCATTATTTAAACCCGGTTATTGATTTCGTTAATCAATATGACGGTAAATGGGGAGGTGCTGTGGCTGACTACGCCGCTTTATCTGCTATTACTGGAGAAGATGGAGAAGTTCGTGTTACTTTAGACGACTCTAAAATCTACGTCTATGACACATCTGACTCTTCTTGGCACTTAGCAGGTGCTGGTGGTGGAGCTGGAACTGTTTATATTACAACTAAATTAGGAACTGAAGCGGAGGGAGATGACAATAAGACTTTTCAACTTAACTCAGGTTCATTTACTGATAAAAAATATCTACAAGTATACAAAAATGGTGTTTTACAAATTGAGGGAATAGGAAACGATTATGTTGCTACTGGTTCTAATCAAGCAGTATTTGAAGATGTGGTTGCAGATGAGGATATTATTACCTTACTTGTAGTTTCAGTTGATTTATATAATCCTGCTTGGAATAATGTCACTGGTGATGTCTTACCGGATTTAGATAATACTTACGATATTGGGTCGAGTAGCAAACAGTTTAAGGACGGGTATTTTGCGGGGACAATGGCTGCTAATTCTTTTAGTGGTAGTGGCACAAATTTAACTGGAGTAGTTTTGTCTGGAGGAACTGGTGCTAACGCAACAGCTATTGGGAGTTCTTTAGACACTGTTTATCAAAATAATACTACAAAACCAAGATTAGTTTTAGCTTCAATTTATTCTGCTTGTGGAGCAACAACAATGACTAATACAATAACTGTCGCTATTGGAGAAACTAGTTCGCCAACCACTACTATATTAGTTGCAACTAATGGAAATCAAAGTGGAAATCAAGCAACATTTCCTTTGTCATTTATAGTTCCAGCTGGTTATTATTATAAAATAACAAAATCATCTACAAGTATGGCAAATGCAACATTTTCCGTTACTAATTGGTTTGAGTTCGACTTAATCTAATCTAAAAATATGAAAACAAAAGTAAACAATAATATAAAACTAAAGAGTGGAGGAGGATTGGTTAATGATGCGACTGAGGGGATGAGTGTTGAGCAAAGTCTTATACCACAATCATTACCAGCTTATGAATCATTAGTAGCCGGAGATTTACTAAAACCATATGATGACAATGGTGTAATAAAATTACGTAAAATAAGCGGAATAAAAAATACAGAACAAAGCACTACTAGAATCTATGACGCTTCAAATGCAGGATATGCAGTATTGCTTAAATTAACTAATAATTTATTTATTTCAGGCAACTGTTGTAGCGGCTCATCATTTATTTTTGCTGTTAATATAACCGACGCAGGCGTTTTAACAGACGGGTCAGATGTTAATGTTAATACTGGAGCAGTCCCTTATTTAATGAGACATGCGCCAAAACTGATAAGGGTTAATGACACAAGTTTTATAGCAGTTTGGCAAGGAGTACAGGCCAATAATAATAAAATTTTTGCTCGTCTTTATACTGTTTCAGGAACAACATTAAGTTATGGACCAGTGGTAACAATCGCCGCTGGAAGCACCGGCACCGATAGTTATGAACATAATTGTCTTTCTATTTGTAATTTAGACACTGATAAATTTCTATTAGTTTGGAACTTAATAGGTTATGACTCAACATGCACTAATGGCATGGTTCTGACTATTTCAGGAGGATCATTGGTTACAAACGGAATAACTAGAATTTCTCATACAATGAATAGTAATTATGTTAACGCTGTTGCTATAAAAATGGATACAAATAAGGCGGTAGTTGTTGGTGTTTATAATCCTAGCAGTGAATATCTAAGGGCTGTGATTGTGACTGTAAGTGGTACTTCTATAAGTGTTTCTGGGGAAAATGATATAAAAACGTTATCATGCGCTCAAATTTCTAGCAGTTATTATAGAGCTTTTGATGTCGCCCCTTTGGGAGTTGATAAATTTGCTATTGCTTATTGTTCTTCTACTGATATTATAGGGGTTATAACATTTAGTTTAAGCGGAACTACTTTTACTGAAATTTCAAGTATAAGCGCTACGTTAACTCATAATTCCTCCGTGCCATCAATTACTGTTTTAAGCTCAGGGGAGCTATATGTTAACTATAATAATACTTTATATCAGGTTTCCATAGATAGCACTTTATCAGCCGTTTTTAGTGGTAGTTATACTGGTGATATTACTACATCAAGAACAAGATACGCACTTATAGAATTTAAAGGCACTCTTAATTTTATAACTAGAATGATCGGCCCAACCAACTATTACACAGTGTATCGTAGATTTTTACTTGACCACTCAAAATTTGTGACTAGCACTAATGCTTCATATACTACTGACGATAATGTTCCTATTACAGGCGCGTTTACTGGTTTTAGTGGTTTAATCGCTGGTCTTGATTATTATATAAATTCAGCAGCAAATAGCGTAACCGTTGACTCAACTTACCAAAAAGTTGGCAAGGCTATAAATGCAACAACTATAATCAAATAACATAAAAATATGGCAACATTAGATCCTACAAAAATAAGTGAGCTTGACCAAGCCAGCGCGCGTGTTGCGGCTGGGAATACTCAAGCGGCGGTTAAAGACGCAACAGGTAAAGTAATCAATGCTGGTGATTTGGCCAATATTGAATATGCTACTAAAAAATTAGGGTATAGTTACAAACCAGCGCAAGGAAACACTGGCTTGGCTGACGCAGTGCAAAAAACTAACTTTCAACAAGGTACTGGCATCCAGGGCTATGATGCTGCCCTAGCTAGTCAGGGTACAACCACGAACACCATAGGGGGTTCTGATGCCGACTGGATGGAAGACTGGATGAAGGATGCCTTTGGTAAGGGGGAACAGGCAGCCGTTGATACTATTAAAGCCCCCACATTCGACGTAGAGAAGGCTAGACTAGAAACAGCTAAAACTAATCGTTTAGCAGCCCTAGACGCTCAGTACGCCACAGATTTAGCTACAACACAAAAGAGAAATAAGGATTTAGGCTCATCTCTTAAGGCTCGTCTTATGAAGTTAGGCGTTAGCCCTTCTGATAGCGCCTGGTCTAATGCCGAAGCTGGCCAAGCCATGCGCGACGCTGAAGCTGAAAGCGCTTTGCGTTCTGAATATTTATCAAATAAAGCTAAGATTGAAGCTGACTCTGATGCTCAGTTAACCACTTTAGCGATGAACGAGGCAACCATGAAGTTTAACGCGACAGTTAAAAATATTGAGAACAAATTGCAAACTCAAGCCCAGGGGATTAATCTTTACCAGATATTCAGTCAGCGCGATCAGAGCGAGAAAGACAGAGAGCAAAGTGCTTATAATGCCGCCCTTGATTATCAAGGTAAAATGGCAACACTCGATCAGGCCCAGCAAGAAGCGGTTGCTAAAAACTTTATCGACAGCGCGCAAAAAGGTCTATATAATATTAGTGATAAAGCGACACTTGAAATGCTTTCTAAATTAGAGAAAGAAAGCCCTTATCTTAAAGGCTTAGTCGATATTGCTACCTCTGGTTTATCTGATAGGCTGGATAAAAAGGCAGAAAATGCGGCGCAACTTAATTTAATAAAAGAACAAACGGCGGCCGCTAGTCGTAGTAATCGCGGTAGTGGAAGCGGAAGCGGAGATAAAGAGGCCGAAGCTTTTTACAAAGACATCGATGCCATGGCTGACGATTTAGCGTCTGGCAAAAGAGACTGGGGCCAAGCTTATAACTATCTTACTGGTAAATATGGGACAGATATCGGTACCGAAATTGATGCTTTATTAAATAAAGACTTCTGGTCACAAAAGGGCGCTTACGAAAAGAGAGCCGCAGAAAGAAAAGCCACTCAACCTCCTATTGTGATTAGCACCGGAGGATAAGAATAAAACTAATAAATAAAACTATGGGATGGAAAGAAGATTTAAAAAGAAATCTTGGTACTGGCGGGACCCAAGGTGATGCTAACCAGCCACTTCCGGAGTGGAAGAAAAAATTAAAAGAAAATTTAAAGGGGATTATAGCTAATAAATCAGCAGAAACAACTCCGACCCCAATAGCTCAACCAGACGCCCTGACTAACGCTAGGAGTCTTTTTGCTGGCAATGGGTTCCAAGTATTAGGCAAGACAATAACTCCTCCGCCTGCTCCGCTTAAAACGTCTAGCGACCCGTTTGCTATATTAGATAGAATTTTATCTTCTTCCCCGTCTTCCAATTTGACAGCGGGGATTAAAGATAATAGTAAGCCATTAATTAATACTAATATTTCTGGTTCTACTCCAACATTTACTCAAGGTTCGAAGACACAAAGAGCAGCCGTAGCAGAGATGTTAGGAAAAACAAGTATCGACCCTAGCCAATATCTAGCTGAATATTCTAAACTAAGCCCAGAAGCTAAAGGCTATGTTGATGCTAAACAAAAAGAAAAGACGGTTGAAGGTATCGCTCAATTAGCGACATTGCCGATTAGATGGACGGCCGGGTCTTTGGCGACCGCCGCCACATCTATAGCATTGGAATATGCTGACTCAGATTTGAAATATACCCCTAAAACTGATGCTGAGAAGCTGCTTATTGGCGAATACGATATTCAGCGCCTAGCAAATCAGGATGATTTATACGGTTTAGCGTTCAAAAATGGAGGTATTATTCCTGCCATTGCTATTGTGGCTGTTCTTGAAAATCCATTCTTAAAGTCCACCGGTATTACAAAGATGATAAGGGAGGGGTTAGAGCGAGGCATAAAGACAAAAATGCTGTCTAAGCTTGGCCCAGAAGGCATTATTCAAATAGCTAATGATGTTATTAATGTTGAGAAGAAGTCCAAAAGGCTAACGCAAAAAGAGGCAGCCAAAGCGTTAAAACAGGTAAATGCTGTTAGAATTACTGATCAAACAGTGGCCAAGGAAGGTGTTGGTATGGTTGATAATGCAGCCCCAATTGTGGAAGAACCCAAGCTAGTCTTTGGGGGGCAGGAACAATTAAACAAGACCCCGATATTGACTGAACCAGAGGTCAAACCACTGGACTTTAATGCACCGACCGTGGTTGATAACACTGTTGATACCGGAAAAATAATGCAGGAACGAATACCTCAGATTACAAGTGACACTCAGTTGGTTAAAGGTCCTAAAGAGTATAAAACAGTTGATGAGTTTATTGAAGCACAGGGGACACCTGTTTATCACGGGACAAATAACGATTTTAAAATATTTGATAAAGCAAAGATAGGATCGGCGACAGATGAAGGTATGTTTGGGCGTGGTTTTTATTTTGCTAATACAGAAGATTTTGCCAGAATAGCTCCAAATGGAAGGGGGGCTAAAAATATAATAGAAGTATACCCCGCCGCTGATTTAAAAATATTTAATATTTCTGATATAAAAAGTAAAAAAGAAATGGCTGATTTATTAGATATGAGTGAGGACGCGTTAACCCAAGACGCTAATGGACTTGTTAGGCCTCTTCGTGGGCAATCGGCCCAATTCTCATCAAAATTGCAAGAGTTAGGATATGATGGCGCAGTTGTTAAAAGGGGTGGTGATGCGATTGAAACGGTTATATTTGAGCCAAATAAAATAAAGACCAGGGCAGAGTTAACCGACATCTGGAATAAAGCTAATAAAGAAAACGCTGATAAATTACCTAAAGGACTTAAAGCAGACAAAGGAACCTATTCCGAAGAAATAGTTGGCAAAGGTAAAACTGAGTTTAAGACCATGGAAACACCGGAGCAATACCGCTTAGCCAAACAAATATCGCCGGGACTGGACTTCATAATGAAGAACTCCAAAAAGTTTAATGGTTATTTCAAGCCAGCTAAAGGACAGGAAGTAATAGCAATGAACCGTAAGCTTTATAAGCGCGGTAAGGAAGAAACTAAGGAGGCCTATCAGAACAGAATTAGCAAGACAATGGCACACGAAATAGGACATCTTATTGATTATCTCCCCGATAAAGAAATGAATCGTGGTAACTTGCTCGGTCGTTTACAGGTTGTTTCTAATTTTAAACAGAATTTCATCGCTGAGCCTGAGATATTAAAGCAAAGACAGGCTTTAATGCGCAAGATTAATGAGATCAACAAAAACGATGAACTGCTAGATTCAATGCAAGAGAAGTTAACCAGACCATTGTTAGACGAATTGGCAGCTTTAAACAAATCTATCACGTTTAACAATCCTGCTTTTAAGGAGGAGCTAGTTAAGTTATCAAGAATGTGGAAACCGTGGGAGGATGGAGCTGACGAGGCTTACGATGCTTATCGTAAGAGTGCGGCTGAGCTTTATGCTGATTTCAATTCAGTATTATTTAATGACCCTGCACTAGCCCAGGAAATAGCCCCACGTTTCTATAAGGAGTTTTTCTCTTCTATTAGTAAAAAACCTGAAGTGGACCGCGCCTTCTTTGAAATTCAATCAGAATTGATGGGAGACACAAAGACACTGATGACTAAACGCTATAATATGTTAAAAGAGTCTGGTCAGAATGCCCAGACTAGATTCGCCGCGATGGTCGCGGAGCGTGAGGCTAAGACTAAATTCCCTTGGAAGCAGTCGTTCCTGACTCAGATGTGGTATAAGCATTCATGGGTTAGGAATATGGATTATAAGGCCCAGAACTTAATGGAAAACTTTGACAGGGGTTCTTATAATAAGACAGTTCTGTTCGCTGATAAAAAGATAAAGCCAATATTCGAGAAATTAGATAAAGCAGGTTTAAGTTCAGATGATTTAGATGTTGTCTTGAAGTTAGAGCGTATCGGACACGATGTCACCAGAGAAGGCGTGGCTAATATTAAAGGATTCGACACTAAAACAGCTCAAGATGTTTTAGCTGAAATGGAAACAATACTTGGTAAAGAGAAGGCAGATGCTTTAATGTCAGCATCCAAAGACTTAAGGGAGACACTGAAAGAAGTCCAGATGGCCTATCCCGATTTGTTCTCCAAAGAACAATTGGATTTAATGAAGTCTAACGAATTTTATGCTCCGTTTAACGTCTTGTTTGACGAGACTACTAATATTGGATTTGTTATTAAACAATCAACCGGCAACTTAGATAAGGACTTTAATGCCACTTTGAACACTTTGATTAGAACAAACTCTGTTCTCAATTATGGCGAGAAGAATTTAATTAAAAAAGGTATTGTCGATATTTTGCTTAGTGATTCTAAAGACGCTATCAAAAAAGCAGATGTTTCTTACCTTAAGCTAGAAAACGAACAACTACAAAGGAATGTTAAAAAAGCCCCCAATGGCTTTGAGATAGTTGATATTAAAAGAGAGGGCAAATGGGAGTCGTATTATGTTAGAGAGGACATCGGAAACAGCCTAAATAACCAGACAACCCAAGAATTATTTATTGGGTCAAAGATATTAAGAGCTGTTAACCAACCGTTTAAAGCTGCATATACCTTATTTAATCCAGGCTTTCAAGTAGTCAACTTCTTGTTTAGGGACTTTGCTAAGTCAAAATTAATATGGAATCCAGAAGTTGTCAGAGCATTGCAGGGAAAGAGTAATAAAGGTGTCGCTAACTTTATAGCTAATAATACTTATAGGTTATTATATTCAAGGTTAATGCATCTAAAAGATTATAAAGAAGCATTAAAACTGTCCCGAGAAAAGAATATTTATAAGAAATATTCTGATATAACAGAAGAGGCCTTAAAAAATAATATTATTCAGATCGACAGATCTGGAGTTATAAATACTATTAAGCCTAATACCCTGACCGAGATAGACGAGGCAGCCGTAAGATACGTTTTAAGCTCTAGTCTTGGCGTTACTGATGCTAGGGGACCATTGAATAAATGGAAAAACGGTATCAATAAAATAAAAGACTTTTCACAAAGTCTCGAAGAAACACCTAAACTGGCGGCTTATATCCACTTAAAAAGACTTGGTGTTTTAGACGAAAAGAGTCTAGTCGCTATTAGGAATAATGTAGGTTCTCCTAACTTCTACAAGGCGGGAACAAAGTCAGGTGACTTGAGCGCCTTCTCCCTATTTTATAATCCTATCATACAGGGCTGGGCTAATATGGGCAAAGAGGCTCTGATTAAAGATGGAGCTATCGCTGGTAGCCGCGCAGCCTTCTGGTCCAATAAAGTTAGAGGAGCTATCATCCCGGCGCTTACAATGATTGCGGCTGAAGAGGGCATGTTCGGTGAGGATATTCAAAGAATGGTGGCATATTTACCTGAATATTTTAAGACTGGGTATATTACACTTCCGATGGGAGAAGATGGCAGCGGCAATATGCGCGCGATTACTGTGCCGATGTCTGAAGACACTAGACTTATTCATGGAATGGTGAGGGTCGGCGTCAAAACACTACTAGGCTCTGGTAATTCAGAAACCAGAAATGCTGCTCTTTGGAACTTAGCATCTTATACTGGTGGTCAAATACCTCTGACTCAAGGCCTGACACCTCCTATCGAAATAGCTAAAAACTGGATGGGGGTTTACAACAGTGATAGCTATAATCCTTATGACCCTTTTAGGGACCAGCACTTATTTACTGACACTCAGATGGATTTACCGAAGGAAGAAAAGATGAAAATACTTGGTAAGTGGACTTTAAGCCAAAACGGCATCATTAAGGTTAATTATCGCGACTCGGTTAATAAGCAGACAATTGAGCAACAAACAGTAGGCTCAACGCCAATTCTTAATAGATTCTATAGAGTTACTAATTACGGCCTATATGAACCGACTAAAGAAGTTATTAAACAGGGTAAAGAAGAGGCGGCCGTAAAACTTATGGAAAAGAACCAGTCAGTAATTAATATAGTTGAATCTATTAAGAAAGACCCAAAGTATGATTATTCTAACGACATAATGAAGCTAGCTAAAGAAAGGCTCGGATTAGAGGCTGATGACCCTAAAAAGTTAAATGCTGAAGTAAAAAACTTAGTGAACAGCACGCAGGATGTTTACATTAAGAGTTTTGGTGGACCGTATCTCGGCACATTAATGAACCAGAGCAATGATATTAAGCAAGATATTCTAGTTGATATTTATAATAATAAACGTATAACAAATAAAGATTTTGCTGATCTAGTTAATAGAGCTTTGTCACTCAAGATTATATCAACTGAAGTTGCTACTGAAACATTCAAAGAATTACAACTTACTAAATAAAAAAAGAGGCCACATCTAGTGGCCTCTCTTTTGTTTATTGATTAGAACACTTTCTTCTCCAACTCCTTAATGCGAGCATTAAGTTCTACTAAAACCTTGAGTGGGTTCTTACCATTGAATGTTTCTTCGAAATCTTTAATTTCTTTTATCTCGTCTTGTGATGGTATAAAGCCATCGTTTACAGCGTTTGTGCTTTTTTCGGCAATGGATTCTATTTCTTCTGATTTCTCTGCTACGCCATCAGCCATAAATTCCCCTGGCTCTTTTTCTTCGCTTGCTAGTTCACTGGCTAAGTCAGTTGACTCTTCAGACAACCTTTCAGCTGCCTCTTCGTTTTTTACTTCTTCGGCAGAAATTTCTTCTGCCACCTCTTCTTTTGATGCATTTCCCATAAAATTATATATTAATGACGACTTAAGTATCGTCTTTTTAATTTTCGCTTCACCACGGGGCTTGTGTGGCCTCGTAGTTATTTTAAACCCGTATTTATTGGGGTTTAGAAACTAAACTTTAAACCAACTTTCTCACAATCGGACTTCTTAATAGACTTAGATCCACTATTTTTAATCTTCATTACTTCTTTAATATGTATGAGATAAAACTCTTTTTGGTTGACAGGGATATTGAACATGATGCCGACGTAGGCAGGTTCCTTAATTAACAGAACTCCGTCATATTTTTTTAACCCATAAGAAGCGTCTGTGAATTTTATATTTACTCCGCTGGTATAGGTTTTAAATAGACTGGGAAGTTGCTGATCTTCAAACTTTGAGAAAGCAACCGTATTACCATGACTTATTTTTAATTCATAAGCACAAGTTTTTAAATTATCTACCCCCCATGGACCAAATAAAGCTTGGAAATCTTTTTCTAATTTAATCATATTATTTCCCACTCATTATCTTTATAAAATTTCTTACGTAGTCTAGCTTGGTTATGGAGTATACCACTTTTACAATCATCAATATCTATTATCTTTGGGTCTTGCTTTCCTTCAAATAGTCTAAGTATGCGGCCGACACTCTGTGTTGCAAGAACGGACGACTTAATGTCTCCAGCGAAGATAAGAGTGTCGAGTGCTGGGATGTTAATACCCGTTGAGAGGAGTCCAAATGTTCCAAGAATAATATCGAACTCTTTTCCGCCTTCTCTAAGCCTGTTAAGTAAATCATCTTGCCGGCGCTGTTCATTAGCCTTGAGCTGCGACTTAATCTTGTAGGCTTGAATATTCCCAGGGAGGAGTTGGTAAATGTTTTCATAGTGTTTAGTGCGCTTAGTTAATATAATAATCTTACGGGATGCTTTAAGCTCTTGCATGGCTAAATCAGCTATTAATTTATTCCTATTAATATTCTCAACGTGGCTTTCAATTATGTTAGCATACGTATCCCCCCATGGTTCTTCATCGCACTTTATTATATTCACAGACGGCGGCATAGAGGGCAATTTGCGGTCTATGACTATATCACCGAACATAAACTTAATTGCTTCTCCTTGCCCGTCTGATCGGTCGGCAGTGGCAGTCATGCCATAGAGGCGGAGTGGGTTGAACGATGTCACTACTTTATTACCCTTTTCTGACACATATGTATGGCATTCGTCAAATATACACATTCCAAAATAACTACCAATTTTACTCAAGTCTCTCTCTCTTAGTGTCTGTATTGTGGCTACCGTCACATCTTTAGCATCAAATATCTGACCATTAATTACCCCACACTCGTAATTGCAGAACTTCTTAATGTCTGACTTAAACTGTCTTAACAGATTAAGTCTTGGCACAACGATCAGGGTTCTGAGTTGAGTTTCTTCGATTAACTTCATGGCTATAATGCTCTTCCCAAACGCGGTGTCTAGCCGGATAATACCCTCAGTATGTTTTAGCACTTCATCGGTTACTCCTTCTTGATGTGGTCTAAGGGCAGCGCTACAAACAAACTTTTCACTTTGTATGCATTCTGCTGACAGATTAATATCGACTGTGTCGATACTATCACTAAAATGACGGTTAAGTCTAGGAATAACCCCCCGGCCGACAACCAATCCATCTGGAGTTTTCTTATAATACTTAATGAACTTACTGACTGCGTATAAAGCGCGCTGATTATTCTGTCGAAGCATTACTTTATAGACAGGATTTTCTAGGGATAGACCATTTGTGATAATCAATAATTGACTATCAGTGAGGTGACTAATTAGGATGTTTTTCCCTATATTTAGCTTCATAATATTTTAATAGTTTATCGTTATCAAAGTTACTAGAGCAATCACACCATGCTCGGCAGATAATATCCTTTATCCATCTTTTATTGTTTCCAAATGTCCCGCCGTCTTTCTTTCCGATATTGTTAAACATATGCTCTATAACTCCTGCCACTAGGTTGAAAGCACCCCGTTCATCTAACTGCTTCATTGGATTCAAATTTTTTAAAAACTTTTCTTTACACCAGTCAGAACAAAAACCAGTCTCATTTTTATTTTTAATAGATCTGTTGCAGTTTTTGCACCGCCTCCTTTGTTCTTGCGACATATCTTTACTTGTTACCTTTACCCGTATCAGGGTGTTTAAGTTGTTTTATAAAACTACTCATACATCTCTTTATTAGTTTGTTAGATTAGTATTTCTCTTGGTTTAATTCCGTTGTGCGGTCCGATTATTTTATTTTCC
>Ga0172367_10004569_pt1 | contig 17169 bp, 17 predicted proteins | sample Lak10m_FD_114542 | JGI IMG/M metagenome (GOLD analysis project Ga0172367, IMG submission 114542) | Freshwater microbial communities from Kabuno Bay, South-Kivu, Congo - kab_022012_10m | ecosystem: Environmental > Aquatic > Freshwater > Lake | place: Democratic Republic of the Congo: South-Kivu...
ACATTAATTGATTGGGCTAGCGCAACCTCGGACTTTTTATTCGGTTGCAACTTATGGGGTCAAAAGTCGTAGCTTATGGGGTCAGAGTCGCAACATATGCTGACACCCACACAACAAACGCCGTGTAGGGTGAATTAAATGGTGATTTTTAACATCAATAAAAATCAATGAGTTACAAAAATTGCAGCCCCATATGATGAAAATCTTCAGCAGGATATGTTGAGATTTTCCGGAGAGAATGCCCCCAAAAGGTGAGATTATCCTAATCTACCGTTTTTGAATGCACAAAAAAGAGGGGAATATTCCCCTTCTTTTTATTTAAGCCCCAAGCTTAACCAAACTCCTTCACGGCCATTTTGCCAAAAATCTTCTTGGCTTCTGCCTTAGAGATCAGCAGGTCCGGGATTGCCCGGCCGTCACCATAACAGTGCATGTCTCCTCGATAAATTGCCATGAGCACTTCGGCCTTTGAATAATCATGGCGTGGCTTCATTCGCATGATGGTTGCCATGTCCACCAAGTCATCATGATTGGCCATGTCCGTTGAAACGGCCATTGAGAGAAATAGTTCTTTGCAGTCATCCAGGTCCTGCTTAGCCCAGCCGGAGAGTTTGTTCGTATGGTGCAGGGGCTGGTAAATATTCTTTTCTCGCAGAATAGATAGTGTGGTGACCGGCAAGCCTATGTAGTCAGCAGCCTCCCTGATGCCGAAGTTGCCTTCATCATTAGGCAGGATGCCTGAGGTAGGTTCGGTGTTGAAAATAATCTTCGCGGTTCGGCCCACCCAACGAACTTCGGCGTCATAAATACCCTTGCGTATTCTTTTTCGCAGCGTGGCCGGAGTGATATTAAGTCGTTTGCAGACACTCTTAATGGAATGCTGATCCTCGATGCCGTGGCCATGCTTCTGCATCAGGCGGGAGTCAATGCTTAATCCGGCGGCATGCTTGCTGGCGTACTCCATGAGGGCAACACCGAGGAATGCCACTTCATGCTCAGCGTAGTTGCGCTTGAACAAATACTCGAACGTGGACTGTTGGTTTTTCCAGAAGCTGAATTTCCCGCCTCCTATGACTTGCGACTCCATCTCCAGAAGGGCGTGGAAATTATGTGGCCAATTTGAGAACACATGGGCGGCCGCCTTGAACTTGTCAACACAGTCAAAGTTCTTCCGGGATCCCGCCCCTGATTCCAGCCATAGCCAGCGAGCACCTATCGAATTAATCACCCGAAGCATGGTCTGCAATGACATGAGGCTCATCCCGGAAAACGGCATTTTGCACCTGGACTCAGAGTCATCCAGCATCGTGACGTAGAATGCTGCATGAATCATCTTTGCCATATCGACGAGGTTATCTGGGGCAATGTCACCACGGGCATGGGCGAGGGATGCGCCGCAACGGCATTCCAGTAGTCCGGAGCGCATCCAGCTCAGTTTGGAATCGCATTCCGGGCAACGGGTGATGAGGTGTCTGCGGTGAGTCGGACATACAATCATCGCCTGAAGATCCCCCCAGGCGGGTTGGTAGCCGAGGTCAACGATGCATTCCGGGCATATTCTCGAAATCTTCGTTTGCAGATGGTGGCCAAGAACGGACCTTCCTGCAAGATAAGTGCGGGAAGACCTGTTCTTGATGCCTGGATAGACTTTCCTGACAGTTGACTCCGGGCACGCAGCAAGTGCTGCGATGACTTCCGGAGGATGGGTGGTTAGCCGAATTTCATCCTCATGCAGGCCGGCATATCTGAGCATGGTCGCAGGCGTCCCTAGTCCATTGGACTCTGACAGCCTCAGGATATAGCCCCGGTAACTTTCATCCTGGTGCGGGCGCGGTGTAATGGGAAGCGGAGTGATGGGAGGAAAATTACTTTGCATCGAACAATCCTCCCAAGGCATTTGGAGATTTTTTCCGGCCCCGAGTCCGTTGCGGCGGCGGTGGCAGTACGGCCGCGCCGACTTTCTTAGCCTCGTCGACGGAGTGTTCCTGAGGATTGAAGTGCTCCGAAAATGGGTTGCAGAAATGACTGCTGTCGGACCAGACGGCCGTGTCATAAGCCATTTCCAAATCCTGCATCGTGATTACGTCCCGTTTGGCATCAACAACGTCCCAGGTGGCCTGGCGAAGAATCTTGGCGATATAGCCGGTGAGCCCCCCGGTAGCAACATAGAACCGGTAGGCCAGATCCTTGGATGACAGTGCCGGCATGTCGAAATGATTGCTCATGGCGACATGAAATGCGTTGAGAACGCCGATAAACTCCTGGCGTGACTTGGCCTCGGACCAATCGAACCGGTTAATAAAAATGGGCCTGGAGAAACGGCCCATCATCTGCTCGTTCCCGGTCACCACAGAGCTGGCAATGGGCAGACCGGCCACCACCAGCATGATGCCGGATTCTTCTACCAGGTTCTTCAGCCAGTCGGCCGCGCTCCGCACGACGTGATGGCCGTGGCGTTCAGTGAAGTGCTGAAATTCGTCCAGGATCATGACGCGTGTTTTTTGCGCGCGAAGCTGCAGGATGACTCTTCTTCGCAGGATGGTCTCTGTGGTTTGAGTGTTGCTTGCCAACTCCCCAAGTCCGGCAAGAATTTCCAAGGCCAGCGATTTGATGGAAGGGATGGCCGGAGTCTTGATCATGAGTACCGGCGTAACCAGAGCTTGCTCCTCCCTGACTTGCGGATAACACGAGCGCACGTGGTTCAGGAGGGTCGTTTTTCCTGACCTGGATTCTCCGAAGACCCCGATGCCGTATGGATCCCCTGCACCAATGGAATGGATACCTTGCTGCAGGCGGGCCAAGCCTGCCTTGAAGGCGCTATGCGGCACCAGGATGCTGTCAACGATGGATTTTTTGTTCATTCCAATGCCTCCAGGTGCGTGTTGCGCTTGTTTATGAGGGGCGCAAACGATGGCGTTGCCTCCTCTGTATCATCATCGAAGAATTGAACCTCGGCAGTTGTCTGCACAGCAGTTTGCTCAGAGCCCTGCATAAAGCGGTGTTTGTTGACCCTGGATTTTTTTCTGCTGGCTTTAGACTCGCTCTGAATCATCTGCTGGATAGCCTCTTTCTCCTTCGCCAGGGCGACCACATTGCTATAGTCATCTCCGTTGCGAGCGAGAGATTTCTGAATCAAGCTGTGCTGTTGAAGGGTCAGGCCCTCTGCGTAGCCCAGTTCTTTCGGAATGGCGGACACTTTCATGAGGCCGCCCCCTGGGACCATGACATGCACATGTCCAAGGTTGTCCGGATTCCATCGCACTTCGACTTCGGTTTTTCCGAACTTAGGGTAGATGGCAGCCAGAGACTCATTGTTGTAATGCAAGCCATTAAGCTCTATTCCGTAGTGCCACAGCTTGCGCTTTGCGATGTTGCCGCTGATGCAATCCATTTTCTCGGGATGAGCCGGCAAACGGATTTGATCTGGATCAGCCTTCAGTTTCCAGCATTCATCCGGAGACATGGAAATCCCGGAATGGATGGACTTGTGATAAATATCAACAATCCATTTTGTGATGCATGCCTTAAGCCCCTTCAATGTGACGACTGCATGCTTGGCCGAATCATAGTCCCCACGCTCCTTGATGCTGGAAAACGTTTTCCCTGGCATTTGACCGGTGATGTTTCGATTCAAGGTGCCAAGCGCGCGCTCCACTGTTCCTTTGAATTGAGGACTCTTTCTAGGGGCGTAACCCACAGTGATCCCCAGCTCAAAGCACATAGCCTCGAAGGCTTCGCTGTGAAATTCCAGACCGTTGTCGACCATTACGAGTTCGGGAATGCCATGCATGGGCCATTCGCCGTTCGTGTCTGGGAATTCATCCTTCAGGTTGGCCTTGGGCATGACGGCATGCTTCATGGCTCGGGCAACTGTAGCCTGGGATGGCGGATCAAATGAAAGATGGAATCCCAGGATGCACCTTGTGAAGGCATCAATGACAAGCGTCAGCCACGGCCGCCCGATGGGGATGCGCATCTCATCATCTACGATAATTACATCCATCTTGGTGTGATCAACTTCAATCCGTGATAGCGGACGGTCGCAAAGCACCTCGCCAATGCTCGTCTTAAACCGATGGCGTGCAGCCTCCCTTCCGTAGCGGGCTGCGTAACGGTCAATGTCCGGGATGCGCTTGATCAGGCGTGAAATGTATTTCTGCGTTGGCAACGTCAGCTTGTATTCAGCAGGGCGCAGAGAATTTTCCCTTGCGATGAGTGCTATCGCTTTGGAGAGGGTGTCCGAGATGGTTGCCCTTTCTCCGGTCAGGTACACTTTGCGGATTGCTTCTGTACATATATCCTCGACATTGATATCGACCTTGCGAGTGCGATTTCCACGCAAATGAGTTGCTGGTATCAGGCTGAATATGTCCTTGCCGGAATCGATGTACCGTTTCAGCCACCTTGCCACCGTTGAAGCGCTCGGCTTTTGGCCAAAGCTGTCGCTCCATAACTTTTCGATACCGTCATTGATGCTCGCAACCGAGCGGCAATCCCCGTATCTGCGTAGATACGATTCAAGGAACAGCCTCTGACTGAGCAGTTTTTCACGCCGCTCCTGCGGCAATTTGTCCAGCAAGAGGCAGACCTTCTGCCCATCATCGTTGCGGTAGATTGGGGTGCCATTCTTATCCGGGATGATTACTGTCCCAGCCTGAAAGTCCCGGTAAAACTCATCTTCTATATATGTCTCAACGAGTCCGGAGCGGCGGTTCTGAATAAGCCAGCCGCCTTCAATCCGGTTTTGCAAAACGAATGGGTGATTGTTCCGGACAAACTGGAGTCCGGCAGTCGCATTAAAGCTTGCCATGTGCATTCCTTTCAGTCGCCAATGAATAACCAGCTGTCAGCTGACGGCTTGAAACCACGATGTAATGAATTCCTTTTGCCTTGAGCAGTGGTGTCAGATGCTGAGTCCTGGCAAGCAAGGCAGGATCATGAGAATCCCTGTCTGGCTTGATTTCGATGAGCAGCCTCGCCCCGCTGATGAGCTCTGCCAGCAGATCCGGGTAATGGACGCTGGTGGCACCATCTGCATTTGAAAACGAAATCACAGCAGGCTGGTCGGCGTATCTGGCAACCGAGGGACTGGCCTCCAGAATTCGGATTGCAGCGAGTTCGTTTTTGGATTCCCACTGCACCATCCGCCCGTTCTTCCTCGAAGGAAATTTCCCGGTTGAACGGTAATTCGAGCGGCGAACTACCGGCCTTGCGCGCTCTCCTGGCCGAACCCAGTTGATGGTGAGCCCATTCTCAAATGGCAGAACAGGAAGCGGATACCACCGTGCTACTTGCTCAAGCAATTCTTGCAGTGGGGGATAATCGACGTGCGCCATCCCGGGGCGCGTTTGGACATGCAATGTCATTGCGACTCCTTAATTTATCTGGGCAACATGTGTTGCCCCATGGATAAGGCAGCCTGTCTCTTGACAGAGATCTGGGAGAAGCGCAGACTTTGATCATCGGGTTCCCATCCGATAGTGCAAATTCCAAACCGCGGTACACAGCGCCAACTGTGACTGCGGTTTTTGCTTTTCCGTGGCTGCGGAAAACATCAGTTCCTGTTTTTCAAGATACTTCTTGCTTCAAACCTCCTTTCTTAGCCCCTCCGAGAGTCAATCCCGGAAGCCCTTCCTAGCGGGGGTATGGCCGCCACCTTTTTCCATTCTCCAAAGCTTGTGGTGGTCAAGCAACATTAGTTAATTCATGAAATAATCGAATTGACTATACTAATATGGTTGGTCTTCTTTTATTTCTTGGGGAGGCTTGTATGGCACGTGGCCGTCGAGAGCTCGATGTTGCGGAAAAATTACGCCGCTGGATTTGGTATGAGAGTGTCAAACGCCTCTCGGGCCTGACCAATTACGAGATGGATATATGGTTTGATCTTGACCGAGATTTGAAACCTAACAACAGAAGCAAAGATAAGCGGCGCATCATCATATTTCACGCTCTTGAGACCAAAGCATGGATGCCGTTCCGGGGCCGGCATGAAGAGTTCGTCAGATACGTGGAACAAGTGGAGATTGGAGGAAAAGCTCTGGTTGCTGGCACAGCATCAATTTTTCTGTCTCCTTTTTGGCGCCTAATGAATGGCCATGACATGAAACTCGATGAATTGCGCCAATTCATTGTCGATTGCATGCATGGGCTGGGGATGTTTGAAGAGGAGAAAGTAAGCAGGCAGGAGGCGGGTGACACCATTAGCCGATATGTCCGAAACATTCGGAATGAGGAAAGCAAGCAGGGTGACTTTCACTTTTCCTTATACAAAGAAGCATTGGAAGATGTTATCCATAAGGTTCCAGATAATCTGGACAAACTGGCATATTTGGGCGGCTTGCTGCGTGAAGCCTATTTCGCTGGGCGGCTTGAGTATTGCCTGCTACTTAACCAAGCCTATGGTCGAACACTGGATAATGTTGCGGCGTCAGAGTGGATCCCTGAAAAATTTCGGGATGAGTTTTGGGTAATGGCATCCCAGCGGGTACTGGGGTCGTTCTTCCAGAAACGAGGCGAAAATCAGAAGTCATATTTTGCACTGCTGAAGGATCCAAGATACTTGGATGCACTGGGAGGCACGCTGTTGATTCAGCATGATCTTGTATTTTGGACGCGCGGTGGGATCATGAACGTTATGAAAAGCCGGCTTTAGGACGAATCTTCAAGGAGGGTGATTCTTTATGGTTAAGGCTAATAGCATTAAGGCTAATAGCAGTCTCATGAAAAGCTCCTGGCAAGTGGCGACTGCCGCTGAAGCTTTTGCGGCAGCCCAGTTGGCCCGAAGCGGATGGGATGTTTCGGTGCAGTATGGGGCCAACCAGCCTGAATACGATTTGGTCGCTGTAGACGGTGACAGGATGCTCAAAATCTCAGTGAAAGGAAGCAAGGATGGCAGTTGGGGGCTGACGCAATCATATCTTTCCAATGCGGATTACCATGGAGCAGTTGATGCCTGGCTAAGCAAGCATGGCAAGAAAACGATTTTCCTTTTGGTTCAGTTCCACGGGGTTCAGCTAGATGAGCTTCCGCGCATGTACCTGGCAACGCCAGAAGAGATAGCATCATGGTTAAAAGCTGCAGCAGCAGGCAGGGGCGACACAATTGTGTATGAACGGCATGTTTGGACCGAGCGTGCTCAAGCCGCCGGGACAGTGGACGAGATTCCGCATGAATGGAAGTTTACTGAAGAGCGACTGAATCAAATTGCAATTGGCCTGCAGATATGATCAGGATCTTGAAGTCGGAAAGTTAGACACTACCGGCAAGTTATGCCCTGCCTGTAGTGTCTTTGAGCGAAGTATCTAGACTCTCGTCACAAACTCTTTGACTTTATTGCATGCAACTATCGACTATTTCGCCGATTTTATCTTCCTCAAGAGCGCAAAGGAGCTTCACGCCTCCCTGTAGATTCAGCTCTTTCATGACCGCACGAAATTTTTCACGCTCAAACAGTTTCTTGTCTGCCTTGTAGGAGGCATCTAGTTTTTTCAGAACAGCGGAAAAAATGGGAATGCTTTGTGACGTGGTTGGGCGTTCAACTATGTTTGCACGCACATCATATTGATGCAGAAAGCTTGTAAGTGCCTCCTTTAGCGTCAACCCCTCAACTCTGCTACATAAAGCTGCCATCCACCATAAACGTGACGCGGCATTATCACGCTCAATCCCTCGGGTGCCAGCAGCAAAGAAATGTTTGCGTATGTGAGTTATCGCATCCTGATCATTTTCTGGAATTGGCCAACGGTTGCGCGAATATTCGAGCAGAAATGTGTGCGTTAGATATATCCATAATCTCGGGTCCCTAGCAAGGTAGGGTGATAAAAATCCAAGAGCATCATTCATTGCAAGGCAGCAATCTACTTCCTTGTGATTACTAGCCGTACCGTCAATCAGCGCCAATTGCAATTCATCAAAGGCTGAATCAATTTCGAAAAAATTCGACGGGTCAGCCACAAGAAAATTGAAATTGCCATTCCTGTAGTTTGATAGATTGTCGGCGATTGATTCGCTTAGTGACTTAACTGCCTTTGACTTAAGAAGACGAATTTTCATTATTGATCCCCGCCCTTAAATACATATGCATCCAGGAGCATCAGAGGGTATTTCATCAGTCTCTGCGCTAACACATATGCATCATGGGAAATATCCCAGTGGTTGTTGGAAAGTTGACCGGAAATTACTTTTGCCCAGCGCTTGTCCTCATACTCTGAGCCTCCATCCTTAAGCTTCTGCAATGCTTGTACAACCGCAGCGAAGTATAGTGAATTTAAAAGAATCACCTGATTGGATTTGTTATTACGGGCTCCATCAATAGAGTCTTTCATTTGTGGGCTGACCTGAATCTGCACATGATCTTCTTCAAAACCGACAATCCATTCACCACCGCTTAGAGCGTCATTCTTGACCAATTCAAAAACAGATGTGACAGGCTTGAACATGTCTCGGTCGAAGTAGAAGACTTGCGTTTCATCTTGAGCCAGAACATCACCAGGAGAAAATTCGAATGCATCTTTGCCAAATTCAGAGTTAATGTCCTGGGATTTGAACTCCGGAATATTTTTTGTGACGACAATGTAAGGGTCAACTCTAACTTCACCGCGAAGACTGCCGACATCGAAGTCTGCCTTTATCTCTCCGGTGTTAGAGCTAAGCACCTTACGCAAATAGGTGTCACGACATGAAACCACTGATACATATTTCGCATTTCCAAGAACAATCTGTTCAAGAATCTCTTCAGATGAGAGAGCGTAAGAAATGTCTGCTGAGATTTTGTCTTGCTCGATAGCGAATTCCACAGTTGTTTGAAATTCTACGTCCACATAATCATCGCAATGCGGACGCAGAACCGGATAGGGGAAAGCTTTGTTTTTATCAAATTTCATGTGCCACCACCTTCAGTGAACCTGAAAAATTTTCATTGAGGCCGACAGTCAGCGTAATTCTGTTGTTTTTCGTCGCGGATACTTGCACTCGCCCTTTGTTTACAACCCCAACATCAGATGAAGCTATTGCGAGGTCGTAGTCGCTATCAGCTCCTGCCTCCATAACGCCAATCGAAACCATTCCGGATTTTGCTGGGGTGAAGGAGATCTTTCTGGAATTCCCGCCAAGAATAATTGCCCGGACATTGTTAATTTCAACTGTGGTTTTGGGGTTCTCAGCATTTCCGCCTGATCCTGATCCACCTTCGCCTCCACCAGTGCCGCCCAGGCCATCTCCACCACCACTTCCGCCGTTGCCTCCTCCTCCCTCGCCTTCGCCCTCACCTTCACCTTCACCATCTTCTTGATGATGTTTCGGGGCCTCGGTTTTTGGCTTGAGTGGTTTTAGTCTGATGAAAATCCTGCCTTGAGGATTGATATCTTCACTTCCCTTGCCTTCGCCTTCTCCGCTCTCATCAGCGAAATACTCCTTTAATTCATCAAGTGTCGTGACTTCAGACACCGGATTCTTTGCGTGACGTTTGAGCATATCCCGAACCCATGAAGCCAAGAGCCTCAAAGCTTTTTCGCCCTTCTTCTGGTCATCTTTCGTCGGCAATCTTTCTGGCTCAAAATCATCATGCCTGGGCGGCTCCATGGCGCGAAGCAACTCAATTCCTTTTTTGGTTTTGCATTCGACAACAGCCACGAACTCTTTGAAGTCCGAAAAAATTCTTAGCCCGGGCAAGGTTAGGGAATCCGAAATAAACATGCCGTTTCGTAGCACACAGACTTTCTTAGGGAGTCCTTCCGCAATTAGAATTCGCAACTCGCATAGCCCGAGGTGCACCATCTCACTCTCTTCAATAATGACTTCAGGGTTATCTTGGAGTGTGGAAAGGTATTTGGTGCAGTTGTCATATTGATCAGGTTCGTTTTTGAAACTTTCAATCGCAGCCCTGATCTCATGATTGTTGAAGAATTCCTTGATTCCATCTTTATCAAGCAGATATTTGCCATTAATTTCGACTTCCAGCTTGCCAGCGTGGATTGCGCCAAAGAAGTTTTCAGCAACGGATACTGCTAAACTTTCCTGCCAGCCGGCAGTTGCGTCGAAACCCAAGATTGTTAATTTGGTTCCTTTGTTTTGCTTCAGATCCGCTTCGGAAGTGGCCCTCTGAATCCATGAGGGCAGCTCCGGGCTAACACCAGCAACTGGCTGGCAACGGTCTCTTACTCCCCAGAAGCCAGTGCCTTGATGCCTGCCTATGTCTTCATCATGTGACATAAGGATAGATTTGCCCTGCGTTAGCTGATGAAACTGCCCCTCTGTATCTTCATATACAGTGGATACGAATACAGTTCGCAATTTTGAGACGGCATAGGGTGCGAACTTGCCGATGCCGAAGGAACCTGTTGCCGTTTCGGATTCCTTGCGACTCTGCCCCTTCGCTTTCATGAACGCAAAATATGGCGTACCGTTTGATGCTGGTCCACGCATGCCGCGCGTTTGATAGTCTGAGATTTCTAATACAGAAATTTTGGACTTACCCAGTTCATGAATTGCTGTGTCAAAGAACTGAACTGCTTTTGGGCTTTCTTTTTGTGAAGCATCCTTGCACAACTCCATGGTCTTTCGTAGCTCATCCAGGTGAGGGATTGATGATGTTTCAACTTGGATAAGCTTCATGCTCACCTTGACAGTGGAGCCATCTAGAGCCGAATCAAAAGAGTTTTGGTTTACCTCTCTCGCAAGGTGCATTACGGGGCTACCAGCAAAGTGCTCAATGCCTGGCTCGTTAAATCCATCCCATTGGTCCGACTGATCTATCGGGTGATGCCATCCAATATGCTCTGTCATTATTTCCTCTCCGTCAGAATTTTTTCCTGCACTTTTTCTGCAAGTTGTGTAATTACTGGGGGAACAACCGAGTTTCCTATCTGCTGGTAACGCTTGGCCCTTGGCACCTCATCAGGAAACACAAACCAAGATGGGAAGCCTTGAAGCATCAGGCATTCGTGTTCTGTCAGTTTTCGTAGCCCTTTTTTGTCAACAATAAAAGGGACGTTATGACCACCCAAACCCATATTGGCCGTTAGTGTTGGGCAGACACCAGGATCTTTGACCCTAACCAGAAACTTTCGAAGCTGGTAGATGCAATGTGGATCATCTACTTTCTCGGAAATCATTTTGTGATACCGATTCTCTTCATGAAGATAATATGTTTCGTCGTTTTGTTCGCCAGAGAAATCTATAAAGTCCGGCAAGTTTTTGGGCGGCAAATTTGGGTGCTCGGGAAACGCAAACTTTCCGTTACGAAAGCACTCCGTAGAAAAAGCAACCATAAATAGCCTGTTTCTTTTCTGTGGCACATGCGTCATGTCATACGCGTCAAGTTCCGCACAATTCGATTCGCGGAACCAATAACCCGCTTTCTTAATTTCCCTTGTGAGCTCTATAAACCAGCTACCGCCTTCACCAACTCTAATATTTGGTGAATTTTCTAGCACCAGCACAGAGGGGCGCTTATCCCCAAACTCCTTCACAATCCTGATAATTTCGTAAAAGAGCCTCCCCCTGGGGTCATCGAACCCTTTGCGTTCACCGGCGGCGGAAAAGCTTTGGCAAGGGAATCCCGCATGAAGTATGTCCACGGGTTCCAGCCGGTCTCCAGCAACTGTTACTGTCTCAATGCCTGCGGGTTCATCATTTCGCTCAATAACTCTTACATCCGGAAAATTTTGCCTATACGTTGCGACAGCATGAGGATCCTTTTCAACTGCCCATGCTGTTTTAATCCCAATCTGCTGGAAGCCAAGGCAAAAACCTCCAATTCCGGAAAAAAGTGCCCCTGCCTTCAATGTGTTGCTCATCAATAACTGCTTTCTCAAAGTCGGAAGACATTTTGGTTGTCCTCATCCCCAGACGTGAAACTTTGCTTTACGATATCCACCTCATGTTGCAAGGCCTTGATTATTTTTTTTGCCTGCTCTTCAGTAAATTCGTAGTTCTGGCGATTAGATAAATTAGCAATAAGCTTAATATCTTTGATGGCTTTATTGACGCGCTTATTGGCAAGCTCCACAAACTTAGCTGATTTATCCCTGTTCATATGCTCCCCATAACGCCATATATGTCATATTGACGTGTCAATCATACCATGATGCAATCGTTAAGTTAATTACATTATGAATATATGTGTGAAATGTAGTTAATTACACCAACGTAATTTATCTTTACATATTGAAAATCCTCAAGGGGCTAAGAAATCTTTCAGCCTTCTCATGAGTATTTGGCTGTCCTTCAATTCACACTCCCATATGGTTAGCACACCCCATCCCATCTTTTGTAACTTCAAAATCACTTCCGCATCTCTGCACTTGTTGCGCTCAAGTTTCGGTAGCCAATAAGCCTGGTTGGTTGCGGGGAGAGTCGCCTTGCGACAACCCTGATGCTGGTGCCAGAAGCAGCCGTTGACGAATATGGCTTTCTTTCTAGACCTAAAAATGATATCTGGCCGTCCTGGCAGATCTTTTGCGTAAAGGCGGAATCTGTACCCCGCTGAAAATAGAAGGCTTCTGATCAGCTTTTCTGGGGCAGTATTTGCAGAACGAATCCTAGCCATATTACGGCTCCGGCTACTTTTCAGCTGCTCAGGTTTTTCTTTGGATTTGGTTATCATTCATGCCTGCGTTTTGGATTAATTCGTGCGAGTTCAATTCACCACTGCATGGTCCATGCGATAAACATTATCAATTCCAGAAGTTTCTATTGAGACGATACAGAAGCACAATTTGTAACACTACAAAAACCCCATCCTCCCCATGCCGGTTTCCTCAACCTGGATATCCCCTGTACAAATGTAATTCCTCGACGCCAGGGCGGCCTTGCCGAAGGCGGATATCAAGCACACCTTCATCTGCCTTGGCTCGGTTGCTGATAGTTTTTCCGCGACATCGTTGCCCAGTTCCGGGTTGAAATGGTTGCCCCAGGAGCGACCCTTCAGGATAGAACCATAGATGCTGTGCGCAATCAGCACCGACTCCTCCCTGGTGGGCTGCCGGATGTGCTGAACCATCGTGCGGCTTCGGATGGGTGCTGGGATCAGGTCAAGATCATTCGCAGTAATGATCCAAATCACAGCCGAAGCATCCATTTTCAGCCCTCTAATAGATTGATCTTCGAAGCGCTGCGCGGTTTCTCTTTCCAGCAAACTGTAGAGGCCGCCGGCAGGGTTATAGCGACTATCTCCACCGACCTTGTCCAACTCATCGAGCAGAACGATGGGGTTGGCTGTCCTGCCGCCCGTCAAGACTGTAAAAAAATGCCCCGTCTGTGTGTTACCCCAGAATTCGCTGCTCCCGCTGATGCTTGCTGCATTCTGCTCATTCTCCATGCGGATCTCTAGGAAGTCGGTGTCCAGCATGGCGGCGATTTCATTTGCTACCTGCGTTTTGCCTATCCCTGGTGGCCCCACCAGTAGTAATGGCGGGACTTCGAGCGCGCCATTGCCAAGCCTTGCAAGCGCAGCGGAGCTTCGGAACACATCGATAGTTTCACTGAGATTCGGAAAGCGGCGCCGCAGGTCCTCAAAAGCATCGGGATCTGGCAAACGCGCATAGGCTCTATATTCACCGCGCTCAATCAGATCATCGCAAATGGCTTTCATGCGCTGACGTGCATCGGAATCAGCGGATCTGGTTTTTACCGAATGCTTAATTTTGTATAGATCATCAAGGCGATATAGCCGTAGCTGGGGAATCTCAATACCCGTTGTTTCATCAATGACGGTTGCAGGAGTGTGATTGTCCAAGTCGTCTTGATCACCATTTGGGAATTCTTCCAACTGGAGCCTCGCGTGTTCTGCTGCTGCAATCTTTTTCAGAGCAAGATGCGCACGGTAATCTTCAACGAAATCGCCTTCGAATTCCCGATGCTCTGGACACCCAATCCCAGGCAGCAGGTATTGGCTCTTCGTAAACGATATCCCGCACTTCGAACAGATAGTTTCGCTGTCCGGCTTGGCTTTCTCAATCAGATGCTCAATGACTCGTCTGCGAGCCTCTGACAGAGATGAGGTGTCGGCAAATAATCGAAGACGTGAGTCAGCATCGCAGTAAAGATATTCCAGGCGCACATATTTCGGCTCTTCTACAGTCAGGATGGTTTTGATCTTGTCGAGCAGGCTATCCAAGTACGCAACCCAGCCCGGACGGATATCAAGCGGCTTCCCTTGGAAGAACCATGCGTGATTTTGCTGGATTGCAGCCAAGTTGCGCGCATGCGCGCGCCGGCTGATCAGTTTGTTGTGGGTTTTCTTGGGTTTCATGGCAACACCTTTCCTGGCTGCCATGAATCAAGGTTCAGGCAGTCGATATTCTGTAAGCGAAATAAATGGCGAAATTCACAGCGCAGGACGATGGTGTCGGCCGGTCGCGCCGATACGCTTCAGATATAGGGCAGGATGGCGTTTCATGTGGACATCTCAATCAACAATGAAACCTGGAACGCCAAAAAATGGTCCCCATCCCCACATGTGGGCGGCATTGCAGATCATGGCGAGATGCTCAAACGGCGGTTCGCCTTCACCACGCTTGCCGAGACCATATAGGGTTCCGCTGTTAGTGATGATCAGCTGACGGTCGAGATCAATTTTCCGGACTGTACTGGTAATCCTGAATCTGTTATCCGGCTTGTCTCCTAACAGCGAGATTTCTAAGCGGTGATACCCATGAATATCCCACTCAAAAGCAATCAGGCGCCAGTCATACAGAGTCATTGCTGGAGGATGGTGAGGAACAACTTCATGATGTAGCTCCATGATCTCTTCATCCGTCGCAAGTCGGATGGCTAGCTGATCACGGTTGGCTCGAACGATATCGTCCAGGGATTTCGGGATCAGGGCCTGGATTTTTCTGGCCAGTTGGTCATGTGCACTCATAACGGAGGCTTGATGATTTTGCTGATATTGGTCAGCAGAAGATGGCAATACGGATTTCTTGGACATGACGGCTCCTTTATCTGGCCGCCATGATGATTAAGGGTCAGGCGGCGGGATGAATGTGGTTTCGGTTGGCGACCACGGTGAACCGGCACATTCGGCCAGTCGCTCCGATTCGCTTCAGATAAAGGGCGGGGTGTTTCAAGATTTCACCATCACTGGTTCGTTCATGATGGGAGGATGATAGATTTTTTGGTTGGAAAAATCAAGGAGAATATAAAGAAATATCGTTATAAATCAACATAATGAATACAATATACCATGTATTCAGATGTCACAAATTTACATGAAAATGTTGCGCGTGTTTTTGGTCAGCTATTAGTGATGAAGACCAGAATTCAGAAAAGAAAACGGGAGCCCTTTGGCTCCCGTTTTCCAAGTGGCGCACCTCCTGGAACATGGCTTTAAGCGCCACGTTCTCCATAGGCCGACTTTGCTTTTTCAAAAGTGTCGTACAGTTGCTCCCTGCGGTTGAATAGCTTAATTGCCCCTTTGGTTTGTCTATCAGTCCAGTAATGACCTTCCAAAGATTCAACAGGGGAGCCGTGAATTTCCAAAGCGAAGGCTCCGTGGTGGATTTCGCTTCTTACGCCCTGAAGATCAATTCGTGGCTCATTTCGATAGATGCCGGCGAGCCTAAAAAGGCCATCTTGCTCATGCTCGATGCTATGAGCTATCAATATTGACTTTGATTCGGTAGTCATAAGACGAAGACTGAAACTCATCAATGTTTGGCGTACAACTGCATAACCCGTAATGGGCGGGATTCCTTCATCTGTCTCTGGATTTATCCAACTGCTACGAAGTTCAACCTCCCAGGTGCCCCGCATGTCTGGGCGATTTACGTACCAGCCACGGAAGATTGGCCAAGCCCAGGCATATTTGTTGAACATCGTCACGACAAAGGAGATTGTCCCCACGACAATGCCGAAAGGCGTAAGGAATGACATGGTCAGGACTGGCATACCCTGAACCCAGAGCGCGACCAGCCAGACGGCAATAGTAAAGCCGATGAATGAGGAAATGTGCAACCTAGACAGCATCACTTGTACCCTATGTAGTCCCAAGCATCGCTCAAAAATTGATGCGCACTCGCGCGGGTCCAAGGTTGTGAGCCTCGGAACAGGTACTTCAATTCGCTGACCTCTCCCCATTCGGAACATGAATCATCATTCAGCGTTTGGTTAAACAAGTGTGCCAATGTGGCTCTCATCGTAGAAAAATACGAACTCGTCATCAAATGTTCGTTCGGAGTATTCCAGACTAAACATTCGATGAGAAAGCTTGGGGCCTTCTCCGCAGATTCGATTCCCTTCTCCGCCATTTCGTTCGATAGGGACTTCATTATCCGAACGACGCGCTTAAAACGGCGTTGTGAAGCATCGTTCTTGTTTACGCCGTTCTCGTAATGTTGTTCTGGCCAATTTCGAATCCTCGGCGGCTTGGAATCATCCGGGATCATCTCTACCCCAGAAATGTAGCTGGTCGAAGATGTATATCGCCTGTGCTCGAAGAATGCCGCAACATCTGCTTCAACCCGATAGGAGTTGGCCTTGATGTCGAGTGCCTTGCTGCCTCTTGTCACCGCAGGTCGCCCGAATCGCGCCACCAACGCTTCTTCGAGTTCATTCTTGAATGTGGCGTAGGTGTACGTTGCCGATGATGCTGATTTCTCTAACAACATCTTCGTGTTGTCGTCTGGATATTCGGCAAAGTAAGTGTCGAAGCAGATAACGCCGACATCCACATCGCTATCCCTTCGAACGTTTACCCGATTGCGATATGAACCTTGAGTAAAGACTCGGATATCCCTCCGATTCAGCTTTGCGCTCGCGTTAATAGCTTCCCTAATCTGGCGCTCTGCGTTTTCGGCACGCTGTTTCTCAGTCTGGCTGGGGCCTGTTGACCAGGCGGTAAATGCAGCTTCCCAATCTCTGCCCAAGGTATTGCGTTCTCCTCTAGCTTTTTGGCACATAACGGCAATGTGAACACATGTTTTTGCATTTTATGTGGTCTGCCAGGAATGTAACTATATGATTCCAAATAAACCCCAGATGCAATTTATGGGGTCAGAAAAATCAACTTATGAGGTCAAAATCTCAACTAATGCGGTTCCCTACACGCCGGCAATTGTCTGGTCAGTACATCAACCGCACTTGCTTTCGCCGCAGTTGAGGCAGGTCAGGCAGCCGTCCATGATGATGGCGGCCTTGGTGTTGCACTTCTTGCACAGCTGGGCGCCG
>Ga0172367_10004571_pt1 | contig 17163 bp, 15 predicted proteins | sample Lak10m_FD_114542 | JGI IMG/M metagenome (GOLD analysis project Ga0172367, IMG submission 114542) | Freshwater microbial communities from Kabuno Bay, South-Kivu, Congo - kab_022012_10m | ecosystem: Environmental > Aquatic > Freshwater > Lake | place: Democratic Republic of the Congo: South-Kivu...
CAGATAGAGGTTATATGAAGGTCAGGGAGATACTCTGCCCCCCTCTTGGATCGGTTTTTTGGGGGGGTCACCTATGATGTTTCATTATAAATCAATCACTTAGATTTCTTAACACGCTCTTAAAAAAACTGGAGGAGTTGCTTGAAACCAAGGATTCTGCTGCCTTCCGCATGATACGGACAGACTCTGCGGTCCTGTCTTCAGCTTTGGGGGGGCACGAAAAAGAGATAAAGCGCTTGATTGAAAGCTTCGAATACGTCAAGGCACTCGAAGTATTGAGAAACCTCAGAGCTCGGTAAGACAAGATGCACAAACCCGAGAATCAGAAATATGCCGGTTTGCTGGGGGGGGCTTTAGTTGGCAACGATATGAAAGTGGAGATAGGCAATATGCTGTAGTCCCGGACCATTCGTATGGAGTCGGTAATTGATGAGTTTGTGGGCCCTGATCAATTCTCCCGCCAAGGCCAGGCAGCCCATGACGTAAGGTTGGTCATCAGGGGTCAGGTCGGCAATATTCCTGATATCCTTTTTGGGAAATAACACAAAATGCTCTCGCCCTTCTGGCCTAGGGTGCCGTATGGCAAAGCAATCTCTCGAATCTGCGATCACGTCAGGTATGGCAGCCGGCAGTTTCAGTATCCCAACTGAAGCCAGAAGACCGGCAAACTCATTCGGCCGAGCACAATGGCCCTCGCAATTCGGAATGGCAAGGAAAGATCGCGGTTGACTGCTTGAAAAGAGGTATCCACCCGCCAAAAAGCCCAGGGTAACGAGGACGGCGTTCTTGATCAAACAGCGCATGTTCTAACAGGCTGTTGAAAAAGCCATCGCGATACAATATTGCCTCCCCAACCACCTGACGAGACCCCCCGATGCGCGGCCCGGACCTCCAGCAACACGAACTGTTTAGCTACAAGACCTTGGAAGAGCGGGTGCCCGCCGAGCATCCGCTGCGTCTGGTCCTGGTTCTCGTGAACGGCATCCTCAAGAGCATGGACGCCGAGTTTGACCGGCTCTACAGCGCCATCGGGCGACCCTCGATCCCGCCGGAGCGACTGTTGCGGGGGTCGCTGCTGCAAATCTTCTACACCGTGCGCAGCGAGCGGCAACTCATGGAGCAGCTGGACTTCAACTTGCTGTTTCGTTGGTTCGTGGGGCTGGGCATGGACGAAGCGGTGTGGGATCACTCGACCTTCACCCACAACCGTGACCGGCTCCTTACCGAGAGCCTGACGCAGGACTTCTTCAGCCGTGTGGTAGCGGCGGCGCAAGGCTTCGGGCTGATGTCGGACGAGCACTTCAGCGTCGACGGCACCCTGATCGAAGCCTGGGCCTCGCAGAAGAGCTTCCAGCCCAAGGACCGAGACGGCACGGCGAGCGGCGAGGGGCGTGACCCGGAAGTCGACTTCAAGGGGGAACAGCGCCGCAACGAGACCCACGCCTCGACCACCGACCCCGAGGCCCGCCTGTACAAGAAGGCCGAGGGGCAGGCCGCCAAACTCTGCTTCATGGGCCACGCCCTGATGGAAAACCGCAACGGTCTGATCGTCGACACCGAGGTCACGCTGGCGACTGGCACCGCCGAGCGGGAGGCGGCGCTCGCGATGGTGCGGCGCCATCTCCCCGCGGACGGCGCAACGCTGGGGGCGGACAAAGCCTACGACACGCACGACTTCGTGGCCGACCTGCAGGCGACCGGCGTCGCGCCGCACATCGCCCAGAACATCACCGCCCAGCGGGGCAGCGCCGTGCCCAACGCCATCGCGGGCACGCCGGGCTACGCCGTCAGCCTCAGGGTGCGCAAGCGGATTGAGCAAGTCTTCGGCTGGGGCAAGACGGTGGGGCCGATGCGGAAGACTAAACTGCGCGGAAGGTCCAAGGTGGCGGCGCAGACGCTGCTCAGCTTCGCGGCGTATAACCTGGTACGGATGCGGAAACTGCTGACCCTGGCACCGCTCCCGGCGACGGCCTAGGGACAGGTCTGCCCGAAATCCGCCGAAAGGCGGGAAAAAGGGCAGAAAAGGGGGGAAATCGCCCGTTATGATCGCCATTTCGCCGTGAAAAGCGGGGTTTTTAGCTCCTATACGCATGCTGGGGTCGATCGCGTGGAAAACTTGGGGGGTTTTTCAACAGCCTGCTAAGTGAGTTGGCCATCAATCATCATTGTCTGTCGGCATTCTGTTGATCACAATAGCGGGAGAATATTAGATGGCAAGTTTCGATTGGCAACGCTCATTTGGAATCAGACACTGGGCCTATCCCGTGTCATTCCAGCGGGGAATGACGAACACATTCGCCCATTTCAAGGAAAGCATAGACACCTGCTGCGCGACCTCGGCACCCGCTTCAAAAGCCAAATGCAAACGCTGATGACGCTGAAGTTCCAACTGTTTTCAAAAAATCGAAAACTTTGCCGCGTGAAGTATATCACCCTTATCGGGTGTGAAATCGACAGAGTAATTGTCATTAACCGTGGTGATGGTTGCGGAGATGGCAGGTGATGCCAGAGAGGCTATCAAGCAGACTGACAGGACAGTGACCGACAAGAGCTTCCGCATAATAATTCACCTCCCTAACCATACCGGGGAATTCAACATCAAGGGGACATCATCATTGGCCCTTTGGCGAATGAAAATGCGCTTTTCCGGAGCAGAGTCAATTACACCTTGACGCTTGTGAGAGCGCCCTGGGTATCGTTTGGTTTGAGATTTCAGCCATACTTGGGCAGAAACTATCGCGAATACTATCTTCAGGGGATGCTCGCTTCATTGCCGGGTCTCCTCATAACCTCATAACCGATACCGGGAGGCCGCCGCGGTTACACGGCTGGATGTGTAAAGTAAACTTGCATGATCCACAGGGCCGCGGCGATTAAGGCTTGTCAGTTTTCTCCCGGGTTCCGTGGTCAGGGCAGCCGGGCCTTCAGGTACTCCAGGACCCGGGCCAGGGTCGTGAGCTGGGCGTAGTCGGATTCCGGAATCTCCACGCCCAACTTCCGGTGCAGGCCGATCAGGAAATTGAGCCAGTCCATGGAATCCAGATCGACCTGATTCCGCAACGGCTGGTCGTCGATCAGTTCGTCCCCATCCACCTCCGGGGCGATATCGTTCAGGGTGGCAAGCACCTCTGTTCGCAAGGCCTGCTCGTTCATCGAGTCATCTCCTCTCGGGTTAAAGGTTTTCCGGTTGTTGCAACCAGCCGCGCAGTTCGGTCAGAAACAGGGCGCCGCGATGACCATCGGACACCCGATGGTCGGCCGCCAGGCTGACGATGACGGCCGGGATCAGACTCAGCGCACCATTTTCGACCCACGCCCGCTCGCTGATGCGGCCGAAACCGACCAGGGCGACCTGCGGCGGGTAGATGACGCCATGCACCACCTCCACGCCCTGTTCGCCGAGATTGGTAACCGTGATCGTAGCGTCGGTGAGTTCCGAGCTTTTGAGCGAGCCGGCGCGGGTGCGCTTGACCAGATCGGCCAGCTCGCCCATCAGAGTCTCCAACGGCTTGTCGCCGACATCGTGAAGGGCGGGCGCGACCAACCCGCCCTGGCGCAGGGATATGGCCACGCCGAGGTGCGCGGCAGGAGTCGGCTGGAAGCTCCCGTCGCGGTAGTGGCCGTTGAGTTCCGGGAATTGCCGCAAGGCCATGGCGACAGCTTTCAATTGCAACACCGCCATCAGCAGCCGCTCGGTAATGGGCCGGCCGGCATTGGTGGCTGTTAGCCAGGCCTGCGCGCGCGCCATCGGGATGGTTTCCGCCAGGTAGTAATGCGGGATTTCCCGCTTTGAGAGGCTCATGGCGGCGGCGATGGCCTTGCGCATCTCGACCTGCCGATCGGTTTTCACCGGGGCCGGTGCGTGGGCTGCGGGAGGGGATGGAGGCGGCGGAGGCATCTCTGCCGCCGGCGCCTGGGCGGCGGCTTGCTCGATATCCGCCAGAGTGATGGCCCCGCCTGGGCCGGTACCGGTCACGCCGAGGGGGTCTACTTCCAGTTCCAGCGCGCGTTTGCGAGCGGCAGGCGAAATTCGGGGCGGCGATGCCGAGGTGCGTGGCGGCACTGGCAGAGGGGGCGATTCGGCGCCCAACTCGCGCAGGGTCGCCAGGACAGTACCGACCGGGATGCGCTCGCCGGTGGATACCTTCAGTTCCTCGACAACGCCGTCGAACCAGATTTCCACGTCCACCGCCGCCTTGGACGTATCGACGATGGCGACAATCTGCCCCTTCCTGACTGTATCGCCCGGCTTGACCTTCCAGTCCAGCAGGGTGCCTTCGTCCATGTCCGCACCCAGTGAGGGCAACTTGAACTCAAACATTGAGCAGTTCCCTGACGGCGGCGACGATTTTCGCCGGTTGCGGCAGCGCGGCATCCTCCAGGTGCTTGGCATAGGGCATTGGGACTTCCTCGCTACAGACTCGTCGGGGCGGGGTGTCGAGGTCGTAGAAGCATTCCTCCGTCAGGCGCGCGACGATTTCGCCCGCCAGACTGCCGGTTTTCCAGCCCTCGTCGACGATGACGGCTCGATGGGTCTTCTGCACCGTCGCGGCGAGGGTCGCCATGTCCAGGGGCCGCAAGACGCGCAGGTCGATCACCTCGGCGTCGATGCCCTCCCGGGCCAGTTCATCGGCGGCCAGTAGTGTCTTGGGCAGGCTGCCGCCATAGGTGATCAGGCTGACCTGGCTGCCCGGACGGCGGATGGCGGCGCGGGCGATGTCGCAACGCCAGTCCGTCGGGCATTCGTCCTCCAGGTTGTAGAGCTGAGCGTGCTCGAAGATGACCACCGGGTCGGGATCGGCCAGCGCGGGGGCCAGCATGCCGCGCGCGTCGCCGATGGTGGCGGGCGTCAGCACACGGATGCCGGGTACGTGGGCATACCAGTTCTCCAGGCTGTGGGAATGCTGCGCGGCCAGTTGCCGGCCGGCGCCCGTCGCCATGCGGATGACCAGCGGCACCGAAAATTGTCCGCCGGACATGTGCCGCAGCAGCGCGGCGGTGTTGACGATCTGGTCCAGCGCCAGCAAGCTGAAATTGACGGTCATGATTTCGACGATGGGCCGCATTCCACCGCAGGCGGCGCCAACGCCGGCGCCGGTGAAGCCCAATTCGGATAGAGGCGTGTCGCGAATACGCTCGGGCCCGAACTCCTCCATAAGGCCCTTGGAAACGGCATAGGCGCCGCCGTATTTGCCGACATCCTCGCCCATCAGAAACACCCGCGGGTCATTGCGCAGGGCCTCGCGCAGCGCTTCCCGCAGGGCCTCGCGATAACTCATCTTCATGGCGCGCCTCCCGGTGTGTGGACGTCCCGCAATAGATCGGCGACAGGCTCCCAGTCGGCGGCTTCGGCGAAGGTCACGGCATCCATCACTTCAGTCTGGGCGGCCGCGTCCAGGGCCAGAAATTCGTCCTCGGTCAGCTTGCCTTCCGCCTTGAGGCGGGCGGAGTAATTGTGCAGCGGTCCGCGCGCCTTCCAGCGTTCCACCTCGGCCTTGTCACGGTAGAGTTCAGGATCGAACATCGAGTGGGCGCGGTAGCGGTAGGTCTGGTATTCGACGAAGCAGGGTTTGCCTTCACTGCGGATATAGCCGGCGGCCTCGCGCGTGGCTTCATGCACGGCAACGATGTCCATGCCGTCGACTTTTACCGCCCGCATGGCGTAACTTTCCGCCTTGACGCACAGATCGGTCTGCGACTCGGCGCGTTCCAGCGCGGTACCCATGCCGTAGTAGTTGTTTTCACAACAGAACAGCACCGGCAGTTTCCAGAGCGCGGCCAGATTCATGGATTCATGAAAGGCGCCCTCCGCGACCGCGCCATCGCCGAAGAAGCAGGCGGTGATGCCGGGCCGCCCCTGCAGCTTGTCGGCCAGCGCCAGGCCGGTGGCGAAGGGCAGACCACCAGCGACGATGGCGTTGCCGCCGTAGAACCGCGTCGCGTCGTCAAACAGGTGCATGGAGCCGCCCCGTCCGCGCGAACAGCCGGCCTCCTTGCCGTACATCTCCGCCATGATGGCGTTCATCGACACCCCCCGAACCAGGGCGTGCCCATGCTCACGGTAAGTGGCGACGATGTTGTCCTCGGGCGTCAGCGCATGGAGCGAGCCCACCGCGCAGGCTTCCTCGCCGATATACAGGTGCAGAAAACCGCGAATCTTGCCCGCGCCATAAAGCTCGGCGCATTTTTCCTCCAGGCGGCGGATGCGCAGCATGTCCGTCAGCAGGCGGCAGGCCATGGCCGTATCGTAGGGAACGGGAGTCATGTGCCCTCCAGGGTTGAGGTATCGCCTTCCGGCAGGCCCAGTTCCCGCGCCTTGAGCAGGCGGCGCATGATCTTGCCGCTGCGGGTGCGCGGCAGGCTGGGCAGAAAATCGATTTCCTTGGGTGCCACCGCGGCGCCGAGTTTCTTGCGCGCATGGCCAAGCAGTTGCTTGCGCAGCGCCTCGTCCGGTACAAAACCCGCCTTGAGCGAGACGAAAGCCTTGACCACCTCTCCCACCGTCGCATCCGGTTTGCCGATCACGCCGGCTTCGGCCACGGCCGGATGCTCCATCAGCGCGCTCTCGACTTCAAAGGGACCGATCAGATGGCCAGCGGACTTGATGACATCGTCCGCGCGGCCGACGAACCAGTAGTAACCGTCAGCGTCGCGGCGCGCCAGATCGCCGGTCAGATACCAGTCGCCGGAGAAGCACTGCCGGTAGCGTTCCTCGTTATTGAGATAGCCGCGCAACATGGAGGGCCAGCCGCGCTTGAGCGCCAGTTCGCCCTCCTGGTTAGGGGTGTCGATCACCGCTATCTTGCCATCTTCAAGGCGCTGGACGATGGCTGCCTCGATGCCCGGCAGGGGTTTGCCCATGGAGCCGGGTTTGACGTCCAGGGCCGGGGTGTTGGCGATCATGATCCCGCCCGTCTCGGTTTGCCACCAGTTGTCATGGATGGGCAGACCCAAGGTTTCATGGCCCCACCAGACCGCTTCGGGGTTGAGCGGCTCGCCCACGCTGGCTATGAAACGCAAGCTGGGATAGGTGTGATGCCGGGCCAGTTCGGGTCCAGCCTTCATCAGCATGCGGATCGCGGTGGGAGCGGTGTACCAGACCGTGACGCCCTGCTCGTCGAGGATGCCGTACCAGCGCTCGGCGTCGAAATCACCGGCGTCGACGATGGAGGTCACGCCGTGCAGCAACGGCGCGATGATGCCGTAGGATGTGCCGGTGACCCAGCCGGGATCGGCCGTGCACCAGAACACATCTTCGGGATGCAGGTCGAGGGCGTACTTGCCGGTCGCCCAGTGCGTGACCACGGCGCCATGCACGTGCATGGCGCCCTTGGGAGTGCCGGTGGTGCCGCTGGTGAAGTGCAGCAGGGCCAGATCTTCCGGCCCGGTAGCCGCACACACGGGGCTGTCGTCTGCCGCGGTCATCAGCGCTTGCAGATCGAGGGTTCCAGGCAGGTAGGCCGTCGTCCCCGCCTGGCCGGCCAGCAAGACATGGCGTAGCGTCGGAATCCGGTCCCGAATCCCCGCCACCTTGCGCTGGTAGAGTTCGGGGGTCGTCACCAGGACACTCGCCGCACCCAGATTCATGCGGGTGGCGATGGGTTCGGGGCCGAAGGCCGAAAATAGGGTCGAAACCACCGAGCCGTTTTTGAAACTGCCCAGTACAGTCAGATACAGTTCGGGGATACGTCCGGTGAGGACAAATACCCGATCGCCCGGCCCCACGCCCAGATCTTTCAGCACATGAGCAAAACGGTTGGTCAGCGCGGCGAGTTCGGCATAGCTGACGTCACGGTGACCGTCACCACTGCCCAGGAAGCGGAAGGCGACATGGTCCCGCCGTGGTCCTTGGTCATGCCGATCCACCGCCTCGTGTGCGATGTTGAGGCCGCCGCCGGGCAGACCGTCCAGTTCCCCCCGGATCGTATCCCAGGAAAACCGGGCGGCTACCGCCGCACTCAGGTTGGGCGTGATGCCGGGTTGCGCGACGGATTTATGAATGATGGAAGGTCGGTCCATACGGCGCCTCAAGGAGATTAGAATCTCGGGCAATTTCAATCCTGGGTCCGTTCATGCGGACGCACCCAGTTTTGTCGTTCTGATATTGTGCTTGAGACGGGAGCCGGAATCCAGGAGGAGGTCTGCCCCAGCGCGGACGGAAATGGGCCTATTGTGGAAATTGGCTTTCATCATGCGGAATGTCGGTCGGACATGAGCGGTCAGCCCTTGATGCAGATCAGTGGCTCCAGGCGCACCCGAGGATCGACAGTGAATTCCATCATTCCTGTTATTCGTGTTCGAAGCTCACGACAGCTCTCTGCCCCTATCCGGCATGGCAAACAAGGCGGACGAAATATCAACGTTCTGGTCGGTGTTGTCAGGTTGGGGCGGAGTTTCCATGAAGAGATGGCAATTCGCCCCCATCCATAGGCCATCCAGGACCGCCGTCAAGGACTGGACCCGCTGGGTTGCAGGGGAAGATATTCCCGCCGTTGGATTTTGCCTACAGCCGTCACGATGTCTGGCGCCCCCTCAGCAGCGTTGTTTGCTTGCCTGGGTCAGATGAAGATATTTGTTGTAGAGCGTGTCGTGATCTTCCGGGTGGTCCGGATCGTGGATGATGCACTCCACCGGACAAACCTTGAGGCATTGCGGCTCGCCGTGGTGGCCTACACATTCCGTGCAGTAGTTCGGATCGATCTCGTAGATCACTTCTCCTTCCGAGATTGCGCCATTCGGGCACTCGGGTTCGCAAACGTCACAATTGATACATTCATGGGTGATGAGCAGAGCCATGGTCAGACCTCGATCAAGCTGAGTTCCGTTTCCGGGCCAGTTCCTCCCGAACGGGCTCCGGTACGAAGGCCGAGACATCCCCGCCCAATTTCGCGATTTCGCGGATCAGCGAGGATGAGATGAAGGCATAGCGCTCTCCTGGTGTCAGAAATACCGTTTCCAGTTCCGGTCCCAGATGCCGGTTCATGCCCGCAAGCTGGAATTCGAACTCGAAATCGGAAACGGCCCTGAGCCCTCGCAGGATGACCTGACTGCCAGTCGTCCGGGCGAATTCGACCAGGAGGGTGTCGAAACCCAGCACTTCGATGCGGGGAAGTCCCCGCAGGGATTCACTGGCCATCGCGACGCGCGCCTCCAGGCTGAACAGCGGCCCCTTGTTACGGTTCTCGGCAATGGCCACGATGACGCGGTCAAACATCCTGGCCGCGCGCTCCACCAGATCGACATGGCCCTTGGTGATGGGATCGAAGGTTCCCGGATAGATGGCGGTGATGTTCATTCCGTCGCCCTGGGTTGGCGTTGATAAAGACTGTAGGCCACGTCACCGGCCTTACCCTCGCGCAGGCGTTTCCATGCCATGGGCAGGCCGTCAAGCCTGAGTTCCTGCTCGCATTCCAGATAGATCATGGCCGCGGGCGCGAGCCAACCGCGATGCTCCAGCATCCCGCACAGGGGCAGTAGCCAGCCCCGTCGAAATGGCGGGTCCAGGAAAACGACATCGAAAGGCTCGGAGGGCCGCGCCAGATAACGTCGGGCAGAGTCCTGCACGATATGAATCTGGTCCGCCATCAGCAGGGCGCAATTATGCCGCAGCGCTGTGCTGACCGTTTCGCTCCGTTCGACCTGGACGACATTGGCGGCCCCCCGGGAGGCCGCTTCGAAACCCAATGCCCCGCTGCCGGCGAAGAGATCCAGGCAGCGAGCGCCCTCGATGACGTCACGCAGCCAGTTGAACAGCGTTTCGCGGACGCGATCGGGCGTTGGCCGCAGATCTTCCGCAGGCGGAAAACGCAATCTGCGGCTGCGCCATTCTCCGGCGATGATGCGTATTTCATTGCGGGTGGCCTCGGCGGAGGACTTGCTCAGGAAGCCCTCCCCGTTCCCTCGGTGGTCAAACGGTTGGGTAGACACATGCAGCCGTTCACCGCATCAGGACGGGGAAAGTGCCGTCATTCCACTCCCCCTCCGGGAGCAGGTGGAGAGGAGGATTCAGCACTCACTTAGCGCCGCCACCGACCAGGATGGTCAGCAGCTTGTTGGTATCCACCCGCGCCTTGAAAGCCCGTTTGACATCCTCCCGCGTGACTGCCTGGACTTTCTGGGGGAAGGTGTTCAGGTAATCCAGCGGTCGGTTGAAGAAGGCGATGGAGGCGACCTCGGCCGTCAGTTTCTGGTTGCTGTCCAGTCGCAGCACGAACCCGCCCATGATGTTCTTCCTGGCTGCATCCAGTTCCTTGTCGGTGGGCCCCGTGTCGATGAAATCCCGCACGGTCTTGATGGCGACGCGCAGGGCCTCCTCGGTTTGGGTGTTTTTGGTTTGCAGGCCGATTTCAAAGGGGCCGGTCACGCGCATCGGTATGAAGTGGCTATAGGCGCTGTAGGCGAACCCGCGTTTCTCGCGGACCTCCTCCATGATCCGCGAAACCAGCCCGCTGCCGCCGAGTATGTGATTCCCTACATATAGCGGAAAGTAGTCGGGATCGTTGATCTTCATGCCATGCACACCGGCGTAGACATGAGTCTGCTCCGAAGGGAATGTCGTCCTGACGGTTTCGCCGCCGGTGCGGGGCTCAGGTTCCGGCAAGGCCGGCATGGGCTCGCCATCCGGCAGGTCGGCCAGCAACTGTTCCGCCATGCGCTCGGCCTCGGCGCGCTGGACTTGTCCCACGATGACGATGACGCCGTTTCTGACCGTGTAGGTGCGATGATGGAATTCCACCAAATCCTCGCGGGTGAGTTTTTCCACGGTTTCCTTGACCCCCTCGGCCGGATGTGCGTAGGGATGTGTACCGTAAAGCGCCTTCATGAAGGCAATCTCCGCGATCTCGCCGGGATCCTCGCCGAGTTGCTTGATAGCCAGCAAGGCCCGGTTCTTTTCGCGGTCGAAATCCCGGGCGTCGAAACGGGGGTGTGCCAGCACCATTTTGGCGGTTTCCAGTGCCGTCGCGAGTTTGTCGGGAAGGGTCAGACTACGCAGCGTCAGGTAGGCGGAATCCCGCCCGGCGCCCGTACCCAGCAACGCCCCGACATTTTCCAGGCGTTGGGCGATGGTATCGGCATCCCAGTCGCCGGCGCCGGTATCCAGCATGCCAGCGGTCAGGTTGGCCAGGCCAAATTTCTCACCGTCGCGGGCGCTGCCGGCATCGAATACCAGCCGGATATCCACCAAGGGCAGGCCCTCGGTGGGCACGAAATAAACCCGTCCCCCCCGGGGTGTGGTCCAGTGCTGAATCTCGGGTACGGCCCAGGCCGCGGTGTTGAACACCAGCAGGCACAGCGCCAGCAGGATCGAGCGGGGAAATTTCATGAAAGCATCAACGAACATGGCCACCTCCATTGGCGGTTTCCTCGGGCGCCGGCGCCCCTTCGGGCAGCGGCAGGGGTTCCAGATGGGCAATCGTCAGGCGGTCGTCGGTGAGATATTTCCGGGCCGCGGCCTGGACCTGTTCCGGTGTGATGGCATTGACCCTGTCGACGTATTCCTGGATTTTCTTCCAGTTCAGCCCCACGGTTTCCGCCGTGCCCAGTTGCATGGCCTGGTAGAACATGGAATCGAGCTGATAGACATGGGTAGCCAGAACCTGTGCCTTGACTCGCTGCAACTCCTCGGCTGGGATTGGTTCGTCCCGGAGGCGGCGGGTTTCCTCCAGCAAAGCGGTTTCCAATTCCTGTAAGGATTTGCCCTGCACGGGTGTGCCTTCCAGGCTGAACAGGTTGGACAGGCGCGAATACAGGTCATAGCCGGCGCCGGCCGCGGCGGCGATCTGCTGCCCCCGGACCAGACGGCTGGAGAAACGCGCGCTGTTGCCGCCATCCAGGATACCCGCCGCCACTTCCAGGGCGTAGGCCTCGGTTTCGTCCGGTGCGGTTTTCAGCGATGGGGTCTTGTAGCCCATCAGCAAGGTCGGCAATTTGGCCGGCACCTTGACGGTCAGACGACGCAGACCAAGCTGCTCGACCTCGCTCTGCGGCTTGTTCGGCGGTAGTTCGCTGGGCTTGAGTGGGCCGAAAAATTTTCTCGCCTGCTTGAACACCTCGGCGGGATCGACATCGCCGACCACGACCAGGGTCGCGTTGTTCGGTGCGTACCAACGCGCATACCATTGCTTGAGATCGATCAGCGTCAGCCCGGCAACGTCATCCGGCCAGCCGACCACGGGGTTGCGGTAGGGGCTGTTGCTGTAGGCCACCGCTTCGAAGTGCTCTTGCATCTTGGCGCGTGGTTGATCGTCGGTGCGCAGGCGGCGTTCTTCCAGCACCACTTGGTGCTCCTTGGCGAATTCCCCTTCAACCAGTTTCAGGTTGCGCATGCGGTCGGCCTCCAGTTCGAAGCTCACTGGCAGCCGGGATTTTTCCAGAGTCTGGAAGTAGGCGGTATAGTCCTGACCGGTAAAGGCGTTTTCCCGACCCCCGTTTGCTGCGATAATGCGGGAAAACTCGCCCGGCGGATGTTTCTGTGTACCCTTGAACATCATGTGTTCCAGCATGTGTGAGATGCCGGTGAGGCCCCCATATTCGTTGCTGGCGCCCACTTTGTACCAGACTTGAGACACCACGGCGGGGGCGCGGTGATCTTCCTGAACCAGAATCTTCAGGCCGTTATCCAGTCTGAATTCATGCACCTGGGGCTCGGCGGCCAGCGCTGGCAGTGGCGCGGCGAGCAGCAGAATGCGGAGTCCGCGTAACAGCATCTTGACATTCTCCCTTTGCTTAATGGCTTTGATCGGGGCGGCCTGCCGCCCGCAAAGCCGGCATTGTAAACGAAAGGCCCGGTTAACATGACCAAGACCGCTCAACAAAATTCCCCCCTACCTCGCTGGAAAGCCTATCTGGGGCTCTGCAAGCTGCGAGTGGTCGGCGCCATCGTGTTCACCGCCGTCATTGGCATGTTCCTGGCTGTTCCGGGCTGGCCGCCAATCGCGGAGACGCTCTGGGGGGCGCTCGGCATCGGGCTCGCGGCCGCCTCGGCGGCGGCCCTGAATCATGTGTACGATCGTGAAATCGACAGCAAAATGGGGCGCACCGAGGCACGGCCCCTGCCTCGGGCCCAGTTGACGCACCAGGAAGCCAACCGATTTGCCCTGGTGCTCGGTGTTCTCTCGATGGTCATCCTGACGGTTTTGGTCAATCCGCTGACCGCCGTGCTGACGTTCGTCTCGCTGATTGGCTATGCGGTGATTTATACGCGCTACCTGAAGCGGGTCACCGCTCAGAATATCGTGATCGGCGGCGCGGCGGGCGCGGCCCCGCCGGTACTGGGCTGGTGCGCGGTCACGGGAGACATTCACCCGCATTCCCTGCTGCTCTTTCTGCTGATCTTCATCTGGACGCCCCCGCATTTCTGGCCACTGGCCCTGGCCAAGAAGGACGAGTACAAGCTGGCCGACATGCCGATGCTGCCGGTGATTTACGGCGATGACATCACCAAACTGCACATACTTCTGTATACCATCTTGCTGGTGATCTTCAGTCTGCTGCCCTTCGTGACCGGGATGAGCGGCCTGATCTATCTGCTGGCCGCGCTGCTGCTCGGCGGCATCTTTTTGTACTATGCCATCCGCCTGAAGCTGGCCACGGACAATCGGCTGGCGATGCGGACCTTCGGTTTTTCGCTGATTTATCTGGCGGGCATTTTCACCGCCCTGCTGGTGGATCACTATCTGCCCATCGGCATCATCAAAATCTGAGCTTTCGCCGCTTCTGACTGTCCCGTCATGCCGTATTTCCCCGTGCGCAAGAAGATCGTCCGCCGCGCGCAAGCGGCGGAGACGGGCCTGTTTGAGGACTTGCCGCCACTGTTGCGGCGTGTCTACGCCGCGCGGCAGGTCGGCTCTTCGGAGGAACTGGACCGGTCCCTGGCCCGCTTGCCTTCGCCATGGTTACTGTCGGGCATGGAGGCCATGACTCTTGGCCTCATCGAGGCCATCGAGCAGAGTCAATCCCTGATGATCATCGGCGATTATGACGCCGACGGCGCAACGGCCAGCGCCCTGGCCATGCGCGGACTCCGGGCCCTGGGGCTGGAGCGAACGAGTTACCTGGTGCCGAATCGTTTCGAGTATGGGTACGGTCTGACGCCGGAAATCGTCGCCATGGCCGCCGAGCGACAACCCGACATCCTCCTGACCGTCGACAATGGCATCTCCAGCCTGGACGGTGTCCGGGTCGCCCGGGCGCTGGGGATGCGGGTGCTGATCACCGATCACCACCTTCCGGGTACGGAACTTCCCGAGGCGGACGCCATCGTCAACCCCAATCTCCCCGGCGGCGAATTTCCCAGCCGGGCGCTGGCGGGGGTTGGCGTCATGTTTTACGTCCTGATGGCCCTGCGGCAGCGGTTGCGCGAGCGGGGTCATTTTCAGCAACCGGGGCGGCCGGAGCCCAACCTGGGCCAATGGCTGGATCTGGTCGCCCTGGGCACGGTCGCCGACGTGGTGCCGCTGGATCGCGTCAACCGCATCCTGGTGCATCAGGGTTTGCAGCGGATCCGCTCGGGGCAATCGCAGCCAGGCATCCTGGCGCTGCTGGAAAGCGCGGGCCGCAAGCCCCGGCAGGCGATAGCGACCGATCTGGGCTTCTTCGCCGGGCCGCGGCTGAACGCGGCCGGGCGGCTGGATGACATGACCCTGGGCATCGAATGCCTGCTGACGGACAGCCGCGAAACGGCGGACGAATTGGCCACGCTGCTCAACGAGTTCAACCGCGAACGGCGCGGCATCGAGGAGCAGATGAAACGGCAGGCGCTGAACAGTCTGGGGCCTCTGGATGAGGCCGCTCTTCAGCAGCGGCCGGCGCTGTGCCTGTTCCGGGAAGATTGGCATCCTGGCGTGGTGGGATTGGTCGCCTCCCGCATCAAGGACCGCATTCATCGCCCGGTGATCGCCTTGGCCCCGGTGAACCCTGACCAACCCGAGGGCTCGGAAATCCGCGGCTCGGGGCGCTCCATTCCAGGCATCCATCTGCGCGACGTGCTGGCGGATGTGGCGACCCGCCATCCCGGACTGCTGAAAAAGTTTGGCGGTCACGCCATGGCTGCCGGCCTGAGTCTGCCACGGGATCACTTACCGGATTTCATGCAAGCCTTCGAGGCCGAGGTGAGGCGTCACGCCGAGAATGTCGATCTGGAGCATGCCGTGCAGACGGATGGCCCGTTGGATTGGGCGGAAATCGATCTTGCCACCGCCGAACTTCTGCAAGGCGCCGGTCCCTGGGGACAGGGATTCCCTGAACCGATGTTCGATGGTCATTTCGTCATCATAGGCAGCCGCGTCGTCGGCGAACGCCATCTGAAGCTGACACTCAAACCCCCGCAATCGGAGGAAGCCATCGACGCCATTGCCTTCGGGCTTGATAATCCCGGCGAGTGGCTCCGGTGTCAGGAAATCCGGGCCGCCTATCGTCTCGATGTCAACGAATTTCGCGATAACCGCCGGTTGCAACTGCGGATCGAATATATGGAAGCCGGGGAGTAGTGGCCGGGCGTCGCTTGAATGGCGGCTAACGGCGTCGCGCCACGATCCGCTTGAAGCCCTGAGCCTGCTCGCTGATCAGGATGTCTCCGGCGTGGTTCTGGATTTCCGCCTCATAGGGCAGGTGGCGATTGGCGACCAGGAATAAGCGGCCACCCGGCTTCAGCGCCTGTAGAGCCGCGCGCACGAAAGCCTGACCCAGAGCGGGCAAGGCCCCGCGTCCGGCATGAAAGGGCGGGTTCATCAGTACGAAATCCAGCCCGCCGATATCCAAACCGGTGGTGACATCCGCCCAATAAAAATGCACGGCGCGGCGCCCGACGCCCTCGGCCAGATTGAGTCTGGCGGCCTCCAGCGCCTTCAGTTCCGCCTCGAAGAGGTGGAGTTCGGTAATGCCCGGGGACCTGGCCAGCGCCGCACGGCTCAAAAACCCATAGCCCGCGCCCAAATCCGCCCCCCGTCCCGCCAGATCGCCCGGAAGACCCTCCGCCAGCCAGACCGAGCCGGCGTCCGGCTGTTTCCAACTGAAAATACCTGGGCAGGTGTAGAGACCCGTGTCGGGATTGCGCCGCATCTCCCCACCCGCTTTCCAGGCCCGGAGCAAGCTGGTGTTGAGGTCCGTCGTGCACTTGATGGCCTGAATCACCCGGCACTTGTGCTTGCTGAAACTTTCCACCTGGCCCATCAGTTCTTCGCAGCGTCGCTCCAGGGAACCGGCGCCCAGCGTATTGGCGGCGGTGAGGAGCAAGCGGCCACCCTCCGGCAGCAACTCGCCAGCCAGGGCCAGGTGATAAAGCACTTCCTCACGGTGTTTGGTCGCCAGCACAATGGCCAGCCGGCAAGGCTCGGCGGGCATGGCATTGAGTTCATAGCCTTGACCGATCAGTTCGTCCGCCATGGACTTGTCGGTCTGCTGGCAAAACAGCCGAGAGCCAGTCATGATTCGGTCCAGGTAAGCGCTTGGCACGGCCCGAAAGATCACGGTCGACACTTGGCCATCCTCAACGGTGGTCGGATTCCGCTCCATGAAAGCCTGAAGCGCGGTGGCTTGGGATTGCTGTTCGTTCATGAATGGGTCTCTGAACGTAAGGACTGCTAGAAAATCTGTGTCATTTGCATTGTTGTAGCATGAATTTTGAGGGAGGTGGACCTTCCCTATTTTTCTGGATATTTTTCAGGCTAATTCTGATGACCACAACCGGAATACAATCAATGAAATTTCATAGCGAAAACCTAAAACGTAGTGTATGCCTATTAATATGGGGAACTGGATGTATTCCTGTGTTGGCAAGCAGTCAGGAGAGGGCGCCGCAAGGAGGGGTGACGACTCAGGACGGCGTCACCGGGTACGAGCAGCCTCCCCATACGGAGCAAGCGCCCATCGACGAGAGCAAGGTCCAGCCGATGCCCATGCCGAGCATCGATGGACCACCGGTCAAGCCGGATCCCGGCGACACAGGAATCAAGTATCCGGGGCTACCTGGATCGAAGGATGGCTCGGCGGGTGAGGGGCGCTGAGGTGTGAAACAGAAAGGGACAAAATTATTCTTGCTATTAAACAATACCTTCGCCAAAAATCAGGCTGCCTTTGCATGAATTCTTCCGATTTCCGCGGCTTGGAAAATCCTGTCGTCGATTAAAAACGCTTCGCCGGTTTTGCCGAGGGAATTGATAATCC
>Ga0172367_10004573_pt1 | contig 17161 bp, 22 predicted proteins | sample Lak10m_FD_114542 | JGI IMG/M metagenome (GOLD analysis project Ga0172367, IMG submission 114542) | Freshwater microbial communities from Kabuno Bay, South-Kivu, Congo - kab_022012_10m | ecosystem: Environmental > Aquatic > Freshwater > Lake | place: Democratic Republic of the Congo: South-Kivu...
ATGGATAAATTTATTGTAATAGCATTTCCATTTCTAATCAGTTTTTTAAATGAAGTAGTTAATGCTATTGAAAGTAAAAAGTTTGGATGGATTGATGTTGCATTAAGAACATTAATAGGAATAGTTTTATATTTGATAATATAGTCCTTGTCACAAAGACAATAAACTTAAATATGCTTATTTTGCATATTGGTATAACAGGTAAATATCCAAATGTTAACATTTCAACTAAAAAAGTTAAATCATAAAATAAAATCAAATATGTCATATACATTAACTATCATAAAACCAGACTCCTTTAAATCGGGTAATGATCAGCTTATAATTTCTAGAATATTAGATAGCGGGTTTTCCGTAATTGATATGCAAATTAAAATGCTTTCTGTTGATGTCGCTGAACAATTCTATAAGGAACATAAAGGTAAAGATTTTTACTTTGATTTGTTAAATTTTATGACATCAGGTCCTATTATAGTACTTTGTTTGAAAAAAGAAAATGCGGTAGAAGACTTTAGAAAACTTATAGGCAACACTGACCCTAAAGAAGCCGAAAAAGGAACTATTAGAAATGTTTACGGTACCGACATTGCACATAACGCAATACATGGCGCAGATTCTGATGAATCAGCAACAAGAGAGATTTTATTCTGGTTTCCTTATTTAGAAAATAAAATAAAAAATTAAAATATGACATTTAAAAAATTTAAAGATTTCATTTTTGAGGGTAATTCATTTGGTATTACATATGATTCTGGTGCATCTGTTTTAGGAAAACCATCATACAAAACAAAAAGCGGCAGAGCACCTATTTTCAAAGATCTTTACGACAATAAATATCTTAAACTACATGAAATAAGTACAATTGATTATAAAGGATGGGAAAAATCAATAACAAAAGGTCTTAAGGTGATTAAAGATTTTGTTGATAACGAAGATTTTTCTAAATACGCAAATGAACAAGAAACAAACGTTAATTGGGATGATAAAGCCTTTATTTATTATACATTAACAGGATGGATAGGTGGTTATTCAAATAATAAACTTAAATATGCTCATTTTGCATACATTGGTATAACAGGTAAAATAGACACTAAAGCATTTGAAGTTTATAATGAAAATTGGCGTGGTAAATTCAGTAGCGGAGCAACTGAAAATTGGCCTGAAAAAAGACCTCAATTAAGATTAAAACCTAAATATGATCTACGATGGTATATACAAGATGTTGTAAATGAGTTTCCTACGTTAGAAAATTTTCCTGAATTAAATCATTAAATCATAAAATAAGCATAGTATGAAAAAATGGCAAAATCAACAAAAACAACATCATCTGAAAAATTAGTATTTGGTTCTAAAAAGAGTGGTAAGGGTAAAAAACATTACGGTCCTAAAGAACAAAAACCTAAAAAATACAAAGGTCAAGGTAGGTAATTAATTTATTATTTTATGCAAATGCTCCAATTGGAGCATTTTTTATGCTTGATATATAAACTATAAACAATAAACCCTTTAAATTTTAAAAATTATGTCTGAATCACTTGAAGTAAAAAAGTATTATGTATGGGAAAGCACATTTCTAAAAGGTACGCCAGAAGTATATTTAGCAGAGAATGAAGAACTTGTATTCTTTGAAAGCGGAAGAACAGCTAACAAAAATGACTTTGAATTACAGTTAAGTAAAATAACAGAAGAAGACTTTGACCAATTAAACAAAAGTTCCAATACTATTGATAATGTTATTATACAAAATGATTTTTTTGCAAATATTCCATTAGGCAATCCTGATGTAGTAATACAAGAACCAATTGAGCAAAATCCAATACAAATAATTTTGGATAAACAAAAAAAATTAGAAGAAACACAAATTGCAATAAATTTAACACTTAATTTGCCATCAAAAAAAGCCGTTGAATTTCTAAATATGATGTTTGATGAAGAAGAAGTATTTGAAACTTTATCAAATTTTGTGTTAAAACAGCTAGATGAAACTGCGTTACAAGAATTTGTTAAAGAAGCAATCATAAAAAACTATACCGATGCTAGTTAAAAATATATTTATAGTATATTCCGATTATGATCTTTTTACAAAAACAATACAGCGAAAAAATAAAAAATCGGAAATTATTGACCCACATTTCATAAAGAAAAGATACACATCAGAAAATGATGTATGTCCTCCTGAAGTAGTATCTATGAATATTGTAAAGAAAATTAATTCATTTAAACTTTGTAAAACATCTTCTTTTATTTATTACTATGCTAATATTTTAGATAAATGTTTGCTAAAATCAATCACATCATTGTTTAATCATTGTTCATACACCACATATTTTCATTTGCTAATCGAGGAAAATAGAATACATCACTTAAACGATGAGACCAAAAGTTATTTTCAATCAATACAAACAATAGTTAAAGAAAAATAAAGTGAAAGCAGATACTAGCTTAGTTGTCAAAAGAAAGGAACTAGGAATGATTAAAAAGGGTACTATTGCATATGCCCTTTTATCTTCGTCTGATTATCCCGATGTACTTTTACCTGTTAAATGTTTTATCAAAGATGTTTATTTTGTAGATTTAACATTATTTTATGAAATGAAAATTATGATGTTCTATGATATAGACACCTGTTTTTTGTTACGTCATTTAAAAGATCTTAAATTTAGAGTAAATAGAGGTGCAAAAGGTTCTCATAGAGTTATTAAGTTACCACAAGGTTTAAAAAGTCTTGACCAATTAAATAATTACTTTAACGAAACTAATAAAGAAACAACATTTCATATTGAATCATGTTTTGTTAAATCAACAAAAAAAGATATGATTAAAATGTTTAATAAAATACAGGATTATCTTATATTTAAACATTTAAGAATTGCTGAAAATTTAATGAATAGAAGTATATATGAAGGTAAACTTAAAACAAAAAACAAAGAAGAGTTTAAGATTAGAATGGAACGTGGATTCAACTCAATGTTTTCGTCAAATACTGAAGCACGGGAATACTTTGATTTAATGTACCAATCAAATCCACAGTTTCGCGCTAAATTAGATAAACAAATGGGGATGATTGACGAAACCGAAGATATATAAATTAAAATCACATAATGTCTAACAAACAAAGTATAACTGAAGCTCTTAATGCACTTCCAAAAACAGCTGTAAATGTTTATAATGGTGGTGTAGATTTTGTGAAGTCTATGTACGGTTCTGATAGAGATTTTCCTGCACCTAAACCTATAAAAGTAAGAAAAAGTGATGGTACATTTGAAGAAATAAAGAATGAACTAAAAAATAAATCAGCAAAAGATTCTATATTTAACAGATACTCACTATTCTTTTTCAATAATACACAAAGTGGTGCAACAAAGGCTGAAGACTATTACGATAGTCCTGATAGATTATGGGATAAATCATCAAAGGATGCCTTTAAAATGGCACGAGAAAATCCAACAACAACTAATTTGATAAAATGGGCTACAGCAGGCTCAACAAATAGCGTTGATTATTCATGGGAAGATTTTCTTTGGTGTAAAGATTACGGCGTTGTACCAAATAATTATATGATTACATTACGTAGGTTTGCAAATCCTCCTGCTGATGATCTATTTAACACTGACTTGATTAATCAACCTGATATAGGTAGAATGATTACTTATATTGATGGAGAATCTAATAAATGGGATTCAATTGGATTAAAGTGGTCACATGGCATTAAGTGGAAATCATTCAAATCAGAAATACAAACTGTTGATGCAGGCGGTCAAGGATATGGACAAGATGGTGGTTCTGGCACAGCAGGAATGCGAAAGGCAATGTCTTTATTACAAACAGATTATTCTAATAATACAAGAACTATTGGTAATCAACAACAACATGACCCATATGAAAATGCAAATGCAACATTTGGCCCTATTGATGTTATAGATGAGGTACAAGTTAGAGAAAGGGGTTTGAATTTTGCACAAGAATTCATATTAACTTTTGAATATGCATTACGATCTATAGGTGGAATAAATCCAAAAATTGCATTTATTGACTTACTATCTAATGTTTTAAGTTGTACCGCAAACAGGGGATCATTTTGGGGTGGAGATGTTAGGTATTATGGTAATGCCGCAAAAAAAATTAAACCATTTGGTGATCCGACCCTTTTAAAGAATGGTAATTATTCTGGATTTTTATCTTCTATGTTTAATGGTAGTACTGGTATTTTTGGTATGCTAGGAAAATTAGCAAATGCAAATGGCGGCGGCATTTTAGGTGCTATTAAAGGTATTGGTTCTAATATGTTATCACAATTTGCGGGAGGACAACTTGATAAAATGGGCCGTCCTGAAGCTTTAGCATTAAATTCGTTGCTTTCAGGAGATCCAACAGGAGAATGGCATGTTACAATAGGTAATCCAGCAAATCCTATCATATCAGTTGGCAATTTAATACTTGAAAATACTGAGATTGAATTTGGTGGACAACTTGGTCCAGATGATTTTCCAACAAAACTGAAAGTTACATGTACACTTAAACCTGCTATAGCCAGAGATAGAACAGATATTATATCAATGTTCTCGAGAAATAATAGAACTTATTTAACGTCTGTGCCACAAACAAGACGATATTCAGGCCAATCAAATGTAGGAAAGCTTAATGGTACAATGACAGATAGACAAGATGTTAACATCAAAGAATTTATAGAAAAAAACATGTCAGATAGCGTAGCAGCTCAAAGATTTCCTAATCATTTCAAATCAACTAGCACTGCTCCGGGTGGTGGAGAAGATCAAATAATGACCGCTCTAAAAGGTATATATTAAAAAAAACAAGTATTATGAAAAATTTACAAACATTTGATGATTATTTAAATGAGACTTATAAAATAAAAAGAGATCTACCTGATTTTTTGGAGTATGCTGACAATAATATTTTCATTAAAGATAACTATCAGTCAGGTGAAGATGTAACAAAACAGTGGAGAGATTGGTTAGAACAAAATAAAATAGACGTAAAGTAATCATTAGTAAAGATGAAATTTAAACTTTTGGACTTAAAAACAGAAATGACATTGAAGGGAGTTATGATGATTGACTTCCTTCAATGTAATCTTAATATAAACTTGTTAGATACAGATATTGTAATACAAGATGCTTATATTATTGATGATGCTCTTATCTGTAGACCTGATATAATTTCATCACGTTCTTATGGGTCATCTGATTATGTTGATGTTATTTTGAAATTTAATCAAATAACAAATCCATTTTCTATGGATATTGGTGACATTATAATCACTCCTACTTTAGACAGTATCAAAAAATACTACAAAGAAGATGTATTAGATTATAGAGAAACTTCAAATAAGGTAAAATGGTTGTTTATAGATGAAAGTAAAGCAACTAAAGATGATGTTAATAGACTTAAACATCTTGAGAAAATAGCAAAAAGAACTAGTTCACCTGATATACCTGTGCCAACAAACTTTCTTAGACCTAATGAAAAATCAATCACATTTAATACAAGTGACCAAACAATAACAGTTGGTATACAATGAGTATAGAAAAATCAATCCTAGCAATTCTTAAACCTAAGATAAAACCGGTTGAACTTAAAATCATTGACCAGGAGTCAGGAAGTGCACTAGAAAAGTTAGGTGACGCGGTACCTAAAACATTTAGACAAGATTTATCGAAGACATTGGGTGCGCTTTTTCCATTAGTTCAAATAAGGAATATTCGTATTGATTATGAGCACTTGTCATATTTTGAGTTGGATATGTATGATAAAATACCCAAGTTATTATTATCATTTAAAGATGTTTTAGGTAAATTTAATATAGAAAGTCCTATGGATGGCGACATTATTTCAATATATCTTAAAGCGCCGGACATTAAATCCGAGAGACCTATTAGAATTGATTTTGATATTCTTGATGTTGATTCTGACCCTGTTTCTAAAACATTTTCTGTTCAAGGTATAATGAAAATACCTAAAATATTTAAAGAAGTATGCGAAGGTCTTGATAAAAATACTTCTTTTGAACATTTATTATCAACTGCAGAAAAACTGCAAATAGGATTTGCTTCAAATGTAACATCAACAACCGATGCAATGTCAAGAATTATACCGTATATTACATATGAACAATTCATAAAGGAAACTGTTGCTTACTCTTATTCCGATGATAAATCATTTTTTGATTGGTATATAGATCCTTTTTATTATTTGTGCTTTGTTAACGTTAACAAACAAATAACAACCGAATTGGAACCAATGGATGTAACTATAACGTCTGCGTCAAATTGGGGAGCTGCACCATCATTTGATGATGTTAAAGATTCATATACAGGACCTCTTGTTCTAACAAATGATCCTAGAAAAGCTGAGTTTAATGTGTATATTTCTAATTGGTCTATTAAATCATCATTTGCATCAAAATGGATAAAAAACGGTTACCGCCGAATTATACAATTTTTTGACATTGATGAAATAAATAAAGATACCGAATACTTGAATAATATTTCGGTTGAGTCATTAACAACAGAAGGCTCGGAAAAGTCTTTTATTTTAATGAAAGGCAAAAGTGGCGATAACTTCTACAAAGAACAATGTAAATATAAATGGATGGGAAAACAGAATGCCGTTTCGGTTGGGGGTGCCGTTCATGACAATTATGTATATGCAAATGTTCTTAATTTTCAAAATAATCAAGATTTAACAAAAATGAATTTGTCTGTTATTGTAAATGGTTTAAATTTAAACATTTATAAATATATGTCAATACCTGTTCATATATATGAATCAGGAAGTGAGAAGATAAATAAACTAAAACAGAGAGATAAAGATTTGGGTGAAGATGATAATATAAAAGTTGAAGAACAACCTGATGTAATAAAAGAAGATTTAGGTAAAAATACAAGTGATATGATACTTAATAAATTTGTTTCTGGTAATTATATTGTCACAGGATTATCTTATGTATATTCTAAGGGTAAAATTATAAGAACAAAATTACAATTAAGTAGAAGAGAGTGGTCAATACCTGCAAATAATGAAAACATATCTTAATGAAAAATACAAAAAATATTGACGTAAATCCAGCACTTAAAAAATTTCGTAAAACAAATTTGTATTATACGAATAATGAAATGTTGTTATACCAAGATCCTACTTATTTAGGATTTAAGTTATTTATTGAACCTGGAGAAAATGGATTATTTTCTACTTGCATAGATGGCGAAAAAAATACAGCATATGCATATTTAATGAACATTGGTCAAACGGAAAGAGCAGGTTACATTAAAAAATTCAATGAACTTTTTAGAAAAATAAACAATTTAACGCCATGGTTTTTTCAAGAATTAAACGGCTTAGAAAAAGCATGGGATCGTAAAATAGAATCTGATGAGTTTGTTCCTAAAGTTCCAAATGAGGCAGAAATTGAAATACTTTGTTTAGAATCTATTGATTTAAGAATAAGTACACTAATTGACTTATATCGTAAAGCATGTTTTGATTGGGAATTTCGTAGAGAAATTGTTCCAGATAATTTACGTCAGTTTAACATATCAATTTATGTATATGAAAATCGCATAATAAACAGAACAGGGTTACCTTTGAGAACTGGTATGGATGCACAATCATTTTTAGGACTTGAACCTAATAAAAAACAACAAGCTGAAAATGCTAAATTATTAGGTGATGATCCATACGGTATAGGTAAGAAAAAAAAATTAAAGGATTTATTAGATTCTTCTTTAGTTGCAGGAAAAGACGCATTAAGTGGAAAGAAAGATTCAGAATTTGGTACTTTATCTAGTTCAGAGGTTGATACACCTAATGTAAACATAAATAGAATTTTGTTTAAGTTTATAAAATGTAAACTTTTACCTGATAAAAGCGGTGAATTTTTAACAGGATTGAAAATGAGTGACGGTGATACGCCAATTGGACAAAAAATTGCATTTTCCTATAAAAATGTAACAGAAGAAAATTTAAATAATATATATTCAACCGACCAAAAATTTATAGCCGATGCATACAATATATTAGATGCAATGGCAATGGATAAACCAAATATGTTAACTGAACTTGATGGTGTTAGTGGAGATCCGTATTCAACAAAATCCAGCGCATTTGGTACTATTATTGATGGTTTAAAATCGGCAGGTGCTGAAAAATTATCAGGTGTTGTTAATAACGCCGTTGGAAAATTATTATTAGGAAATGTTTTTGGTGTTAGTGCATTGGACATAGCAAACGATATTGGTAAAATATCATCAGGTGATCCTAATCTTGCGTTGAGTGGTGTTGTTGATTTAACGAAACAAGGTGCAAAACTTGGCGAAAAAGCTATGCGTTCAATAAACAAAAACAGAAAAAAATCTTTAGGTAACGTATTTAATAAATGAAACTAACTAATGAAAATGCATATTCTGATAATTTAACAACGACTGATTGGATTGGTGAAGTTGTTGATATTAATGATCCTCTTAAAATAGGTAGAGTAAAAATTAAAGTGTTTGGTAAATTTGACGAACTTGATGTAAAATTTATACCATGGGCTTCACCTATGAATAATTGTACAAGTGGATCTAAAACAGGTGGATCATTTTTTTCGGTGCCAAAACTAAATTCAATAGTAGGTGTAAAATTTGATAATGGAGATATATATCACCCACAATATGTTTACAACCAAAAAATATCTGATGAAGTACGAGATGAAATAAATGACTCTTATGAAAATGCACAAGTTATTGTTTATGACACTGTTACAAATGGCCACTTAAAAGTATTCTTCACAGAAAAAAAAGGGTTAGTTTTATCATATAAGGATAATGTGTTTAATATTAAACCTGATGATAGTATTGATGTAATAGCTAAATCAAATATAAATATTACAACTGATAAAGATGTTAATGTTAAAGCACAAAATGTAATAATAGATTCATCTAAAAAAATTGAATTAGGCAAAAATTCATCTGAACCTGTTTTATTGGGTAGGACATTTATAAAATTTTTTAATAATCACATACACCCACATCCACAAGGGCCAACACAAAAACCACTATTTGTTGGTAGTGAAGATTTATTAGCATCAAAAACAGTAACGGTTAAAAAACAATAATTATGACAACACAAGAAACATTCGACCTTGTAATGAGTTCTTTTGATACACCTGAACTTATGGTGTTGAATGAAATAAAAGAAGTTACATTAAAGAAAATTGCAGAAGAATGGTTAGAATCACAAGGATTAACTGAAGAAGATATTATAAATTACGGCGATGATTTAAAAAAAATGGTTGATGATTTTATAAAAGAAAAAGAAAAACAGATTAATAATGCAATAAATCAAATAAAATTAGAATTCAATAACATAAAAAATGGTATAACTGCAATACAAACACAAGTAAAATCAATTATAGCAAACATTGCAATGCCTGCTATGGTAACAGTTCCACCTGGTGTCCCTAACCCTTTACATACAATAAATGATATAAGTCAAAAAAAGGGATTACTTAATAAAATTTTATTTGATTTAAACATGTCATCTGCAAAATTATTAAATGCGGCTATACAAACAGACTTAGAATTACCCGCAGGTATTTTAGGTGTTATTGCAAGCATAGCGGATATGAAAAAATTAATAAACTCAATTCCTATACCGACTACTGGGTGATATATATAAAAAAAACATGTATGAAAAACTTACAAACATTCGAAGAGTTCTTAAATGAACAAAACATTAACGAAACTATTAAAGTTACGGGTAAACACATTAAACTTAGAGCAAAAGTAGAAGAAATTCTTAAAACAAAATTAGAACCTGTCTATTCAACACTAGAGGATCCAACAAAATCACACTGGTCTGGATCATATATTAGTTATGCATTTTCGGATATAAAAGGTCTTACTTTAAATATTCACAGTGTTGGTTTTGTTAACTTTACTTATAACGATCTATATATTGAAACTGGTTTGGATAAAAGTAAAATTAATATTAAGACAACTGAGGATGAGGATGCTGTTATGATAAAATATTTAAAACCTGAAATTTTACCTCTTATTATTAAGCACGTTAAGGAAAAACTTTAATAGATGTTAATTTAGTAAGTGCCTAACTCGTAAAAATAACATGTGAGCTGTTAGTTATTTAACATTATTTAACTAAAAAATTCCTAAATAATTTTTGTATTTAGGAATTTTTTAGTATATTTGTTTTATATATTTAATAAACGAAAATAAATGAAAGTAATATTTCTTGACATAGACGGTGTTCTTAATGTAATACCAACAAAGTTTGATAAGTACGGCGCATACTTTGGTCCAGATGATCATTTTGTTAAAAATTTAGCAAGATTAATCAATGAAACAGATGCAAAAATTGTAATATCATCTAGTTGGAGAATGAGCGGTTTACAAAATATGAAAGATATGTGGAAAGATAGAAATTTACCCGGCGAAGTTATAGGAATCACACCAAATCATATGATGAAAACAGGAACAACGCTGCAAAGAGGTAAGGAAATTGATGAATGGTTAAGTCAACATGAAGTAGAAAGATATGTTATTTTGGATGATGATAATGATATGGAAAAACACCAGCGTAAATATTTTGTAAGAACATTCAAAAATACAAAAGACGAAGATTGTGTTGACTTTGGGTATGGACTTACTAATAACTGCACAACTAAAGCAATATATATTTTAAATTTAAATTAAGATGGGAAAAAAAGAAATTTTAGAGTTATTGAATGATAAGATAACAGACTTAGAAATTGCTAGAAATGTGGCAAGATGCTCTGATAACTATTATTTAATCATCGATGCAAAAATAGAAGTCTTACAAGAAATGGTGAGACGTATAGAAGAAAATTTATGAAATGAAATAATGTTCATTTTGGTTTAAAAAGAGGTGATATATATTGTATAATTTTTATTATTCACCTTTCTAAATTAAAACAAAATGAACATTGGTACATTAACCGAAGAATTTGACTTCGATCTTTATGAAGCATTAAACCCAAGCAGACTAAAGGAAAATCTCTCTATTAAAAAACAACCAGGCGATAAATCCTGTAAAATTTATTCAAACCTACCTAATGCACAATCCGTGTATGAATCGTATTTAACAAAAAATATCAAAACAGTTGAACCTAAGTCAGGTGATGTTGTTGATGGTGTAGTAACAACTCTTATTAATAATACTGCAACTATTGATATTGGATGGCGAGAAAATATCATTATAGATCTTAAGAAGGAAAACAAAGATTACTTAAAGTACATCAAAGTTGGATTACCTACACAAGTAAAAATTGAAAAGGTTGACTTTGCAAAAAATGGTGCATCTAAAGGTATATATGGTTCTTATTCATCTAACATTATGCAAAAATTCAAATCTGAACTTATTGAAGGTATAGGTAAAAGTATTGCATATATAGGAAAGGTTACTGAATTGATTTATGGTGGATTTTATATTGATATTTCAGGTGTTAAATGTTTTATGCCGGGATCACTTGGTGGTATAAACAAACTAAATGACTTTAGTAAACTATTAGGACAGAATTTATACGTAGTTCCTGTTAATTATTCAGCGGAAAAAGATTATGTTGTAGTATCTCACAGAGATTATTTAAAAGAACTTATTCCTAATGCGGTATCAAATTTAATTATCGGCGAAGAATATGAAGGTGTTGTAACAGGTACAAATAAGTTAGGTATATTTGTTGAATTTAATGAATGTTTAACAGGTCTAATTAATAAAAATGAAATGACACAATTAACATCCGATAAATACGATGCAAATGAAATAAATCCAGGTGATACTATAAAATTCAAAGTTAAGTCAATATTTTCTAACGAAAGAATAAATTTAACTCAGAATGAAGTACAAATACAAGTAGATCCATGGGATACTGTTGAAGAACGATATTCTCAAGGCAAACGAGTAACAGGTACGATAAAAAAGGTTATGCCGTACGGTATCTTTATCGAAATTGAAAATGGTATTACTGGTTTATTACATAAATCAAATTTATCAGATGATTTAGATTTAGAAACATTACAAGAAATAAATGTTAAAATAAAATCAATTGACGCAACTTCAAGGAGAATTGTATTAGGTTTATAAATGTAAGAGATATATAAACAAAAACGAATAATGAAGTCAACTTTATTTTCTGATTTGTTTACTCACTGCATATTAAGTTTAGAGGCAGATTTTATATCAGGAAATGATATGAGATCTGTCTCTTCTTCTTTATCTGCTGCGCTAGGCATAAAGGTCAAAGATGTTGTAAGTAAATGGACTGTAAAATTAGAATTATGTGATTCTAAGATATTTAGACTAACAACTGATTTTATGAATCACGTTGACATTAGGTTATTTATTATCAATTTTAATAATTGGATAAAACTTAACGCACAAACTTCTACTTTTTGTGATTTTAACATATCAGTAAAATTAAATACAAATGTACATAAAATTGAAAGTTTAGATAAAATTAAATTTATTCTTAATTTTGATGAACCTTATGTTTATTCAATATTTCCTAAAAGAACGAATTGTTATAATGCACAAACAATTAGACAAATATCATCAAATAGAGGATATGTTGCCGATTTAGTTAAAGAAATAGATTCAAATGTTTTTGATGTACCACATAATAATTTTATGGGTATTAATTTTGATAATATAGCAAAGGGATATTTAACAATGCGCTATTTAGGAGGATTAGATTATCAAACAAAAACAACAGAAATTCTTAAAATAATTAACCACTTTTGTTCAATTGCTTTCTTAGCAGTTACAGAAAAACGTATATACAATAATGATGAAGTTGTTTTATTTAATAAGATATTAAATAAAAAGAAAAATCTACAAAAATCATATGAAACTTTGGAAATTTTTACAAAAACATTTCCAAATATAAAGTTTTTGGTTAATTTGATTGAGGATAAAATGGTACTTAAAACACATTATTTTATTCTACGTGATCGTATTTATGATGTCATATCTAATATAAAATCAGTATCAACAAAAGACTTTTATTTAAATTATGATTCAACTACACAAACGCTCCAATTAAAAGATGCCGAAATTGAATGTTTAAAATTAAAGAATGTACAATTTATTGAATGTAAAATAAAAGGAGGCGTATTTAGTTATTGTGATTTTTTCAAATCAGAGATAAATAAATCATATATAGAAAATTCTAATTTGTTTACAGGAACTAAAGCAACATCATCAAAATTAATAAATTGTTTTACAAATAGAACAGTAGATTTAAAGGATTGTTTTATAGATGGGCAAAATTCTGTACTTAATGCAAGTGTAGTAGGTGGTATAATTGCAATGACCAATAAAGGGATATTTGCTAAAATATCAGATTCAACAATAAAAGGTAAAATTACTGAAATAAAACCTGGGTTTTTAACAGTGGGTTCAAAAGTAATCATAAAATAAAAAAACATAAATGACAACTGACGAATTTATATCAAATGTACAACAAGAACTAACTGTTGCTTGTGCATTACCATTTACTGTTCCTTATAATGAAATAGATAGAATCATTAACATTTCAGCTGATTGGTTTTATAAAAAATACGAAGATGCTGTAGAAGAAAGATATTATTTTATACCTACTGCTGCATTTCAAACAGAACAATTTAAAAGAGAACGTACTGTTATAATGCCTGATTGTGTGTTCTCAGTATTTTCATTTAAAAAATTAAAAGAAGATTTTGGTAGATCATTTACATGGGATGGAACAGGCGACTTCTCGATAGAAAAACTGTTGTTTTCCACAACAGGTGGAGTTGGTGAATCAACGGAATCACTTATGTATTACACACTTAATTTGTATTGGATGGATGTTGCTTCTCATTTGATTAATCACACTATATCATATAACTATAACAGAAATTCTCATAAACTTTTTGTTAGTGGTGAAACACCTAATCGCGATTGTGTTGCGCATGTATATGCAAAACTACCCATTGAACATTTAATGAATGATGAAATATTCTTTCGTTATGTTGTTGCAAAATGTAAAATGCAGTTAGCTAGAATATTAGGCACATTCACCTTTAACTTACCGGGTAATGTTACTATTAACTATGACTTAATTAAAGAAGAAGGTAAAGAAGAACATGATGCAATTATAGATGAAATAAAAGAAGACGAATCTATGGATTTTTTCTTCACATCAGGAGGATCTTAATATGGCAGATATTTACTCAATATTAGACGATAATCCTATATTTGATTGGGAACAATTAGAAGTAGACGATGAAGTTGAAGCATTTATTCAACGCGTAGAAATTCTTATGACATCATCTAAAGAAAATTTATTAGGTGAAGCAAACTTCGGGGCAACGTTAGACGCTTATATGTGGTCACAAGTAGTTGGGTCAGGGTCAATAAAATCAAATATAATGAAACAAATTGATGAATATTGTTACCCAGGTAACATAAATTTCGATATTGAAGTTTCTTTCATTGAAGGTGAAATATACGACACGATGATAGTAGACTTAACGATAGATGGTACAAAAGTAGCAGGTTATTCAATTGTACCTTAAAATAAACAATAAACAAATGCAAATATTTGAATCATATAAAATAAAATTTTCAGAATTAAACCAATCAGTACAAAATTGGTTGACTGCTACCTATAAACAAACAGCAAATTCTTTTTCTAAGGCTTCACCGTTTGGGCAAATATTACAAGTGTTAAATGGTTATATTCAACTCGTTTGGTTATATCTTGAAGATGTTATAGTAGAGTCAAATATTCTTACAGCTGTAAAGAGACGTTCTATTTGGGGGTTAAGTAGATTATCAGGTCATTCTCCATTTAGAACATTGTCAGCAAGAGGTACAATAACAGTTAATATTGCAAAATCCGCTGATGTACCACAAAATGCAAATTTTGTAAAAATAAAGGATAAAACTAAATTATTATGTACCAATAATAATCAACATTATTTTATATCTTTACCTAATGGCTTTGATAGTGTTGAGATAGACTTAAATTCTACTGATTATATTGATTTTAAAGTTATACAAGGTGAAGTTGCTAAACAAACTCTTATTGGTACAGGTAAACCTCTGCAGTCATATTTTATAAATATAAAAGATTCAATTGAACATAATTTAATATGGGTTACTGTTAATGGCATTGAATACAAAGTAGAAGAATCGTTGTACGATATGCCAAAAGATGTGCCATCATGCATAATTAAAACAGGTATTTCAGGAGGACTTGATATTTATTTTGGGGATGAAGATAAAGGTGTTATTCCGCCATTTGGCTCAACTATTGACGTGGTTTATATAAAAAGTACAGGTGCAAGTGGTAACATACCATCCAAATCAAGTAATGTTGAATTTAAATTTGTTGATTTTGGTACATTAAACACAGGTGATGATATTGATTTAAATGAATTATTAAATATTTCTTTAACTAAACCTATTTTAATGGGAGCAGAATCTGAAAATATTGAATTAACTAAATTAATTGCTCCTAAAATATCAAAGTCTTTGGTGTTAGCAACAACCGACTCTTACGTATATCTTTTATCTAAATTTAATTATGCATTGGTTGATGCATATACAACAGACGTCGATTCCGATGGTGTTGCAGATGATAATATTGTACATATATTTGTTTTACCTGACATCAATAAAAAAATAAATAATTCATCAGATTACTTTACTGTTCCTATTGATTATTTTTATTTAGATGATATGGAAAAAACAGCTGTCGCGGAGTACATTGATTTAACAGGACAACAGATGATTGGTACAGAAATTGATATAATAGATCCTATTCTTAAAAAGTATATAACGAATGTGTTTTTACGTGTATATGATACCGCTGAGATAAAAACAGTTAAATCAATGATAGTTGAGAAATTAGCACAATATTTCTTATCAGTTAAACGTCGCGATAAAATACCTAAGTCTGATTTAATCGCAATCATTGAAGGTATTCCAGGAGTAGACTCAGTTGCAATATCGTTTGTTTCTGAAGAAAATGAACAAGCAATATTAAATGGCTCATACCAAAGAAAAATTGAAAAAACATCAGCATTAGGATTAAGTGAAGTTTCATATGAAACTGTTACGTTGTCTGAAAATGAGGATCCTCTTTTAGGAATAGATTCATTTGGCGATATAAACATAGGTAAAAATGAAACACCTATAATCAGAGGAGGATTTAATGATAGATGGAAGAATTGGTACGAAGATACAATTTCAGATAGTTTATTGTCATCTGTTAACATTTTCGTAAGTGAAATAATAGAAGACACATTATCAACAAAAATAAGAAATACCAAAAAAAGTAAAATCAAATAATGAAAAACTGTTATTATGATAAACTTACACATTCATTAGAAGATAGAAAGGGTCTTGGAAATGATGTTAAAAAATCAGGTCTTATTAAAAGATTCACATCTCCTATATTATGGCAAAACTCTAGGTTACATATATTTATGTTGTATATTGATACAATGCTAATAAATTTAACAGAAACAATTAAAACTGCTCAATTTCTAAATAATTTTACCATAACAAAACACGATAAACGATACAATTTATAATGTATAAGAACTTAAGATTTTTTAATAAAAACGGTGATCTAACAAACTTTTCATATGATGAAATAAGTAATAAATGGGTTGGACAAATTGATATGGGGTTAATTTCGGTTGACCTAATTTCATCTTATCAACTTTTTATCATGGAGAATGTTGTTAAAGTAGGCGATACACACGAGTCATTAACATATCCTATTAAAGAAGTGGGCACACAGGATTTTATTGTAAAATTCAAAACTCATTTAGATGATATGTTTATTTATAATTTTGTCTTAGATGATGAAAATTCAATAGATGTTTTAGAAAAATCATATCAATCAAATCTTGGCTTAATCGATTCTAATTTTACTTTAGTTGATAATATTAAAAATGTATCAATTAATGACCTTAACGCAATTTCTATAAATCTTGCATTACATCCTAAAACAGAAGACTCTTTTTACAATACTCTTTTAATAATTGACCCAAATCAAAATAATCATGTTATAGCGGAAATTAATTTATACGGTGAGTCAGAAGGAGAAGATGAAAGATTGTCCACAATGCTAACAAATTTAGGTTTAGAA
>Ga0172367_10004574_pt1 | contig 17159 bp, 22 predicted proteins | sample Lak10m_FD_114542 | JGI IMG/M metagenome (GOLD analysis project Ga0172367, IMG submission 114542) | Freshwater microbial communities from Kabuno Bay, South-Kivu, Congo - kab_022012_10m | ecosystem: Environmental > Aquatic > Freshwater > Lake | place: Democratic Republic of the Congo: South-Kivu...
AAATTCTCGTTCCAAAAGCTTGCAGACCGAGCAATTCATTTATATCTTACTGATGATAATTTCAGAAAACAAATCCACAGTCACAACGATTTAGACATTTAATAATTTATGAAAGAAGGTTATATACCAAAGGATCAAAGGAAGAAAATCCTGTTGATCACAGATGACATTAGACTTCCCTCAGGTGTAGGTAATGTAGGTAAAGAAATAGTAATTCATACAGCTCACCATTATAATTGGGCTTGTATTGGAGCTGCTATTAATCATCCTGATATTGGTAAAAGATTTGATTTAAGTCAAGATACTAATCAAAATGCTGGGATTGAAGATGCTAATGTGATGCTTTATCCTAATAATGGTTATGGTGATGCTAATCTTTTAAGAACTCTAATCAAATTAGAAAAACCTGATGCTGTAATGATGATTACTGATCCTCGTTATTTTACTTGGTTGTTTCAAATCGAAAATGAGATTAGAAAAACTATACCTATTATTTACCTAAACATTTGGGATGACCTTCCAGCACCTTATTATAATAAAGCATTCTATGAATCATGTGATGCTTTATTAGGTATTTCAAAACAAACAGTTAATATCAATAAACTTGTTTTAGATGATAAAATTAAAGGAAAAATTATTGAATATATACCTCATGGTTTAAACACTGATATATTTTATCCTATTATTGATAAAGCTAATAATAAAGAATATCAAGATTTTAAAAAGAATTTGTTTAAAGGTAAAGAATATGAGTTTATGGTTTTCTTTAACTCAAGAAATATCCGTCGTAAACAAATCCCAGATACTATTCTAGCATATAATCAGTTTGTAGAAACTTTAACTCCAGAACAAAGAGAAAAAGTTGTACTAGTTCTCCATACAGAACAATCTAATGAACATGGTACTGATTTAAATGCAGTCATTGAAACTCTTATACCTCAAGATCATAACATTATCTTTACTCCAGGTAAATTAGATGTAAAAGCATTAAATTATCTTTATAATTTAGCAGATGTTCAAATCCTACTTACTTCAAATGAAGGTTGGGGTCTATCACTTACAGAAGCGCTTTTAACAGGTACTCCTATTATTGCTAACGTAACAGGTGGTATGCAAGACCAGATGCGTTTTGAATTTGAAGATGGTACTTGGATTGATTTTGATGCTAATTTTCCTTCAAATCATAGAGGTACTTATAAGAAACATGGTAAATGGGCATTCCCGGTTTATCCATCTAACTTATCAATGGTAGGCTCTATTCCAACCCCTTATATTTTTGATGATCGTTGTCGTTGGGAAGACGCGGCTGAGCGTATTGCTGAAGTTTATAACTTATCTAAAGAAGAGCGTCAAGAACGAGGAATGGAAGGTTATAAATGGGCCACAAGTGATGAAGCAGGATTTACCTCAAAACATCAAGCTAATCGTTTCATGACATATACAGATAAGTTATTTAATACTTGGAAACCTAGAGAGAAATATGAGCTTATTAATGTTACTGAATTTAAAAACCCAACCCTAAACCATAAATTAGTCTACTAATGAAACCAGTTTTTGTAATAAGTTGCCCAATTGACACCTATAGTGGATATGGAGCACGTTCTAGAGATATCGTTAAAGCAATCATTAAGACTGATAAATACGATGTAAAAATTCTCCCACAACGTTGGGGTGTTACTCCTTGGGGATTTATTGAGGATCATAAAGAAGAATGGGGATTTTTAATACCTCACATTTTACAAGAGCCTAAATTAACCCAAAAACCAGAAATTTGGGCTCAAATTACTATCCCAAATGAATTTCAACCTGTAGGAAAGTATAATATTGGAATTACAGCTGGTATTGAAACAACTGCTGTTAAGGGTGAATGGATTGAGGGTTGTAATAGAATGAATCTTGTAATTACATCTTCAGATTTTGCTAAAAAGACTTTTGGATCAATGAATTATGAGATTAAAACCCAACAGGGACAACTTCAAGGTTATCTTAAACTTACTACCCCAGTTGAAGTTATTTTTGAAGGGGCAAATACTGACCTATATAAAGTAATTGAACAAAATCAAATTAAAAATATTAATTTAGATTCTATTAAAGAATCATTTGCTTACTTGTTTGTGGGTCATTGGACACAAGGTGATTTTGGTGAAGATAGAAAAAATGTTTCTTTATTAGTTAAAGCATTTTATGAAATATTTAAAAATAAGAAAAATAAACCAGCTTTAATTTTAAAAACAAGTGGTGCAGGTTCATCTTATATGGATCGTGATGTTATTTTGAAAAAAATTAATCAAATTAAAAAATCAGTTAATTCAAAAGATTTACCTAATGTCTATTTACTTCATGGTGATTTTAGTGACTCAGATATAAATGAACTTTATAATCATTCTAAAGTAAAAGCTATGGTAAGCTTAACTAAAGGTGAAGGTTTTGGTCGCCCACTACTTGAATTTAGTCTAATTAAAAAACCAATTATAGCTTCAGAGTGGTCTGCTCATACTGAATTTTTAGATCCTAATTTTACAGTTGCTTTAAAAGGTGAAGTAAAACCAGTAGGTCCATCAGCTGTAAATGATTGGATTATTAAAGATTCCCAATGGTTTAATGTTAACTATGGTCAGGTAGGACATTATCTTAAAGATATGTTTGAAAATTATAAAAAATACACTGATGGAGCTAAACGTCAAGCTTATAAAAGTAAAAATGAATTTAGTTGGGATAAGATGTTTGAAAGGGTAGACCAAACACTTACTCAATATATTCCTGAATTTCCTAAAGAAGTACAACTTAAATTGCCTAAATTACAATTACCTAAATTAGAAAAATTAATTTAATAAATGAAAATTTTAGTTGTAGGGGGTGGAATATTTGGATGTTCTATAGCTATAGAACTATCTAAATCTGGTTTTAATACTACATTAATTGAACAGTCTGATAATATTTTAGCTCAAGCTAGTAAAAATAATCATAATAGAATACATTATGGATACCATTATCCTAGAAGCGCAGAAACCGCTATTCAAAGTTTAGATGGTTTAGTATCATTTTTAATGGCTTACAAAGATGCTATTGTAACTGATTTTCCTAATTACTATGCTATAGCTAAAAATCAAAGTTTAATAACTTCAACTGAGTATGAAAGTTTTTGTGACCATGTAGGAATTAGTTACCATTCTGAGTATCCTGATAATAACTTACTAAACTCTGATTTAATATCTAGTTCTTTAAAAGTTGAAGAACCTATTTTTGATTGGAATAAATTAAAAAAATTAATAGAATTTAATTTACATTACTATAAAGTTAATGTATTATTAAATACCCCTTTTGATTCTTCTCATTTAAAATACGATTTTATTATTAACTGTTCCTATTCAGGTATAAATAAAGTAAATAAAATAGTAAATGTTCCTACTTTAAAATTCAAATTACAGGATGTTATAATACCTATTTTTGAATATAATCATCCTAAAATAGGTTTAACTGTAATGGATGGGCCTTTTTGTAGTATAATGCCTAAAGGGTCTAATAGTAATCAATTTTTATTATATCATGCTAAGTATTCTATTCTTAAAGAAACTTTAAAAGAAAATATTATACCCTTAGAAGATATTTCTCTAAATTTAAATTTAATAAAAAAAGATTCTAGTAAATATTTTCCTTTTATAAAAGATGTTAAATTTATAGATTATTGGAGAACTATTAGAGCTATACCCATTAATACTAATGATGAAAGGTTATCTAGAATTATAACATACTCTAATAAACCTAATTTTATAACAGTTTTTTCAGGTAAAGTAACTACATGTGTTAAAATAGCTAAACAAATTAAACAAGGATTATTAACTGGAGACTTTAATAATAATATGACTGTATGAAAACTGGTTTAATAGGAAATGGATATTGGGGAAATATTATTTTATCTAAATTAGATGATTGTTCTTTAACTCCACCTTTTGAAGAAGCTGAATGGGTTTTTATAGCAACTCCTCCTAAAAACCATTATGAATATGTTAAAAAATATATATTAAAAGGAAAAAACATCTTTTGTGAAAAACCCTTAACCTTAGATTACTCTTCAGCTAAAGAACTTATCGAATTATCAAAAGAAAAAAATGTTAAATTATATATTAACAATCTTTTTTTATTTAGAGATGAATTTAAATCTATTCATCATACAACTTTTAATGAAATAGAGTCTGTATGGTTAAAAGAGGGTCCATTTAAAGATACTTTATTTAATGATCTTTTATATCATGATTTATACATGTTTATATCTTTAATGGGAATCCAAGAAATTACTAATATAAATTATTATCAAAATTTACCAAATCTTTTATCTTTAGATTTTATGTATGGTGGTACTAAAATTAAAATTAATTATAACAGAGAATGGAAAGGAAATAAACTTAAAATTTTAAGATTTAAAGATAAAATAGTAGATTTTTCTTATCCAAAAAATGATCCTTTAAAAGAGGTTATAAATCTATGTTTTCAAAATAAAATAGACTTCCACCAAAATCATATTTTAAGCTTGGAAACCCTAAAATTACTAAATAAATTCACTATATGATAGACAATTTAACTACCTGTAATCGTTGTGATTCAGATGCTTGCTACGTTCAAGAAGTAAATCAAGATGTAAAACTTTATTTTTGTTATGGCTGTGGTTTTCAAGCAAATACTGCTATGAAACGCGACTCAGAATTTTTACAACAACAAATGGAAGTACTCCCTGAGTTGTATAAAGAACTAATGGGTGAAGACGAAAATGGAACTATTTGGATGCCTTCAGTAGTTAACATCCCTGAAAAAGGAATGGTATTTGCTGATGGTTCAAATAGTCAAAATTGGAGATGGGCTGCTGTGAAAGCAACCCTTATGTCTGAAGAAGAAAAAACTAAGTTTAAGGAAAAAGGTAAAGAATATGATTACAAAATGGATATGACTACTCTACAACATTTCCCAGAACGTGAATTTATAGAGGCCTTAACTTACATTGGGGTATTACCTGAATAAAATGAAGATTAGTTACGCTATAACAGTTTGTAATGAATTAGTAGAAATACAACGTCTACTTCCTTTCTTAATTGAAAATAAAAGAAAGCAAGATGAAATAATTGTATTCTATGATACTAATAATGGTATAAAAGAAGTAGAAGATTATCTTAAATCTTTAAAAAATATAAGAAAAATAAGCTATCATTTTGATGGGCATTTTGCTAACATGAAGAATGCTCTTACTGAAGCTTGCTTAGGAGATTACATTTTTCAGATTGACGCTGATGAGATGCCTAGTAAATATTTAATGCAATACTTACCCCTTCTACTTGAAAATAATGAAGTAGAAGTCCTTAGAGTACCACGTATTAACACAGTTAAAGGTCTTACCCAAGAACATGTTCAAAAGTGGGGTTGGGTAGTAGATAGTAAAGGTAGAGTTAATTGGCCTGATTTGCAATGGAGAATTTACAAACATACTCCTGAAATAAGATGGAAAAACAAAGTACATGAAGTTTTAGAAGGTTATAAAACTCATGCTATTCTACCTTTAGAAGAACAGTTTGCTTTAGAACATCATAAAGATATTGAACGTCAAGAAAAACAAAATGCCTATTATGGAAGCCTCTAAAATAAAACTAATTCATATTTTAGCAGCCCGTCCTAATTTTATTAAAGCTGCTCCTGTTATTAAAGCATTAAATGAGGCTAATTTCTATAATCTTATCATCCATACTAACCAACACTATGATTATAAACTCTCAGAGATCTTTTTTCAAGAATTAGCTATTCCTGAACCTAATTATCATTTAGGGGTTAAATCAGGTTCTCATGCTTATCAAACTGGTAAATCTTTAATGGACATTGAAGAAATACTCCTTACAGAAAATCCAGAAGCTGTAGTAGTTTATGGTGATGTTAATTCTACATTAGCAGGAGCATTAGCTGCTGCTAAACTTCATATTCCTGTATTTCATATAGAATCAGGTTGTAGAAGTTTTGATAAAAAAATGCCCGAGGAAATAAATAGATTAGTTGTAGACCAAATCTCAGAATTATTATTTTGTACTGAAGAAAGTGCTAAAAGTAATCTTTTAAATGAAGCATATGATCCTAAAAAGATATTTGTTGTAGGTAATACTGCTATAGATAGTTTACAAAGTGTTATAAACATAATTCAAAGTAAATCTAATCCTTATGATTTTAAATATTATTTAGCTACATTACATAGACCATTTAATGTGGATGATCCTTTTGCTTTAGAAGAAATTTTAACTCAATTAAATAATTTTCCACATCCAGTTGTAATACCTACACATCCTAGACTTAAAAATAATCTAAAAAGAAACTATCAAAATTTAATTTTTATTGAACCCTTAGGATATTTAGATTTTTTAACTTACATGTTTTATTCTGAAGGTATATTATCAGATTCAGGAGGGGTACAATGTGAAGCATCAGTTTTAAAAAAACCATTACTTACAATTCGTCCTACAACTGAACATTTATTAACTTTAGAATATAGTAATAAACTAATTTCTTCAACAGAACTAAATCCTTCTTTATTTAAGTCTACTGAATATGAATGTCCTTTAGAGTGGGATGGTAATGCATCTAAAAGAATAGCTAATATTATAAAAGAATATTATGAACAAAGATAATTTAATTATTTATGTTTCTTCTAGAAACAACTATGACATGTTAGAAGGAGAAGTCCTTAAAAACATAGATAGAGAAGGATTTGAATTTATAAATGTTGATGATAAATCTTCTTCTGAAGAAATAGAAAAAGGAAAAAACATATGTTCTAAACATGGTATTGTTTTTCTAGAAAATAAATCTAGAGGAGTACAAATGGCTACTCAAACTCTTATAGATTTTGTAAATGAAAATAGACCTAATTGCAAATGGATTTTTTGTTTTCAACATGATAACTATCCAATTTCAAAAAATTTCTTTACTTCTATCTCTCAACTTATTAAAGAAGATAAACTAAATGAATTTGGCATTTTAGGTTTCAATGTTTTAGATCATGGAGATTATACAGAAAATGCTTTAGATCAATTTGAAAAAGGTGGTTCACCTTTAGGTATGATTGGTATGGCTCATTTATCTATTAAAAGCCAAACAGGTAGATGGTTATGCCCTAGACAACAAGATCATCTTCTTAAATCAAACCCACAATGGTCTAAACCTTTTATAGTAGAATTTCCAATGTGGGCTGCTGTAGGTATTAATGTTAATTTATGGAATGAAAAAATTATCCCAACTGACCAATATCATTTTCATTTATGGTTACCTGATATTGCTATGCAGTTTAACTATTATAATCATGGGTGTTTGATTCTCCCAGATCATTATTGTTTAAACCATCAACAATTAAAATCTAAATATGAAATTAATCCCAATTCAGCTGCTGGGGCTAAAAGTGGAGATGAATATCATTTTGGAGAATACTCTAATTTCTCAGCTTGGTTAGAAAGGTGGGGTTGGCATTATGAATCCATAACTGAAGGATTTGAAGCTATAAAACATAATTATGAAAATACTCTTATAGGAGATTTTTATCATCATGATGTAAATAAAGGACCACTTAAATCATTTATTTTATGAAAATATTAGTAACAGGAGCTGCAGGATTAATAGGTAGTCATCTTGTAGACTTATTACTTGAAGATGGGCATTCTGTAGTAGGTGTAGATGATTTATCATTTGGTAACAGATTAAATATCTTAGAAGCTTCAAAACAACCAACATATACATTTATTAAAACTAAACTTCAGGCTATACCTTTATTAACTCAAAAATTTGATGTTATTTACCATTTAGCATCAATGAAAAAACCTATTAAAGGCTCCTTAAAATCTTCCTATGTTATGGAAGAAAATTATTCTATGACTAAAGTTGTAGTTGAAGAAGCCTTAAGATATGGTAGCCATTTAATTTTTACCTCAACATCAGATGTTTATGGTAATTCTTCTACATTTAGTGAAGATGAACCTATTACTATAGGTCCTCCTACTAATGAAAGGTATTCATATGCCATGTCTAAATTATATAGTGAACAATATATTTTAAATGAAGCAACCCAATCTGAATTAAACGCTACCATTGTTAGAGTATTTGGTTGTGCTTCTTGGAGGTCAAATAAAAGTTGGTCAGGTGGTCACGTACCAGTTTTTGTTCATAATGCTTTATTAGATAAAGATATTACCATACATGGTGATGGTTTACAAACTCGTTCTATATGTCATGCTCTAGATATAGCTAATGGTTTGAAATTAATATTAAATAATCTAGAAGGTGTAAATAAACAAATAATTAATTTAGGAACAGACCAACAAACAACTGTTAAAGAAGTAGCTGAGTATATAGTTAAAAAAACTAATTCTAATTCTAAACTAAATTTTGAATCTAGAGAAACATCATTTGGCAATTATAAAGAAATTTTAACTCGATTTGCTAATACAAGTAAGGCTAAAAATTTAATAGGTTTTGAAGTTAAACATTCTACCTTTGAAGTTATAGATGAAATGATAGAAAAATTTAATGATGAAAATAGCGGTTATTACTCCTGTTAAACATTTAAGTGGTATAGAAGATCTTTTATCTACTAAAGGAGAAATCTTTTATTTAGAAGAAGGTACCAAATTAGAAGTAAGAGATTTACTTTTAAAAGAAAATATTGATACTATACTTTGTAACCCAAACCAACAAACCTATAAAATTGACCATGAATTGTTGGATAATACCACTGTATCATTGATTAACACATGTTCAACAGGCATGAATCATATTGATCAAGAATATTGTAAATTAAATGGAATTAAAATATATTCATTAACTCAAGACTATGAATTAATTAATAATTTGCCTTCTACTTCAGAATTGGCTTTTGGTTTACTTTTAGATTTAATGCGTAACATTACTATATCTAATAATGAGGTTAAACAAAATAAAACTTGGGATTACTTACCATTTGTAGGTCAACAAATAAAAGATTTTAAAATAGGGATTGTAGGGTATGGTAGACTAGGTAAAATGATGGCTAAATATTGTAAAGCCTTTGATGCTGAAGTTTACATTTATGACCCATACTCAGAAAAATCAAATGTAAAAGAATTAGAAGATCTATTTCAAATATGTGACGCTGTATCACTTCATGTTCATGTTAGTGATGAAACAAAATATATGATTGATTATGATTTACTTTCTCGTAATGTTAAATTTTTAGTAAATACATCTCGTGGTGAAATTGTAAAAGAATCAGATGTAATTAAAGCTCTAAAAGAATGTAAATTGTGGGGTTATGCCGCTGATGTTATAGAAGATGAATTTGGAGATGTTAAAAACTCTCCATTTTTTAGTTTGGAAAACTCAAAATTAAATTATATATTTACCCCACATGTAGGTGGAATGACTATACAAGGACAAACTAAAGCTTATAAATGGGCAATAAATAAATTATGAAGATACTAGCAATTATTCCTGCAAAATTAGATTCTACTAGGTTAGAAAAGAAAAACATTCGTGAATTAAATGGTAAACCTATGTTTCTACATTCAGTAGATTACGCAATGCAAAGTAAACATGATGTCACTATTATTGTATCTTCTGAAAGTGATGAAGTAAAATCAATTTGTGATCAATATAATGTTGGATTTGATTTACGAAATGCTAACTTATGTGGAGATACTGAGGTAGTTGATGTCTACTTGGATATTGTAAGAAAAAAAAGAGCTGACCAATATGACCTTGTAGTAGGACTCCAACCTGATAACCCAAATAGATTACATACTCTTGATGAATGTATTGATTATATGATTGAGAACAAATATGATGATTTAATTACAGTAAATGAAAACTATAAACGTAGTGGTTCTGTTCGTATATTTAAGTATAATTATTTATACTCAGGCCAAGTAAGTAAAAGATTAGGTTGTATTAAAGACTCAGCAATTGATATTCACTATCAAGAAGATTTAGAATTAGCAAAACAAAAACTTAAATAACATGGCACAATTTGGAAAAGACAGATTCCCAGAAGGTTACCAATCAGCTGTTGGAATGGGAGCAAGACAAATGCTTCATCAAAACTCTATTAAATTAGCTACTTTACTAAAAGAACATAACATTCTTCAAAATTCAAAAACCATATTTGAATTAGGATCAGGACCAGCTCGTAACTTATATTATATCTGGTTAGAAAATAAAAATTTAAATTTATTTTGTAGTGATCTATTCAAAGATGCTTCTTTAGAAAGTATGCATTCTGACATTAAAGACAAAGTAACATTTTTTGAAGGTGATTCTGAAGATATAGTTAGAACTGAACTAATCTCTGATTTAGACATTTTTCTAGTTTCAGATCATTTTATGCATTTGCAATATGATAAAGCTAAAAAAATTATTGATTGGGTTTGTGATAATTGGAAACCCAAACATGTAATGCTTAGAGAACTAAAAAAGGAATTTGAAACACCTAATCATCCTAGACTATATCATAATTACCATCGCTTCTTAGATAACTATGAAATGGTTTATGAAGGTGATAGTGCTCAAGATTCTTGTTATTTTATTTGGATACTAAAAAGAAAATGATACAAATTATAGCTGAAATAGGATGGAACCATTGTGGTGACATGGATCTAGCTAAAAAAATGATTTTAGCTGCTAAAGAAAATGGTGCTACATATGCCAAATTTCAAAGTTGGTCTGTAGACAGACTTAAACCAGGTGAATGGGATAATGATGGTCGTAGAGAAATCTATGAAAAAGCTGAATTAACTAAAGAAAGACATATTGAATTAATTGATTACTGTAACCAAGTAGGTATTGAATTTTTATCAAGTGTTTTTAGTATTGAAGATGCTAAACTGTTAGTTGAGTTAGGGGTTAAAAAAGTAAAAATACCTAGTTTTGAATCTCGCAATCATGAATTGATTCAATATTGCACTCAAAACTTTGATTTAGTTTTTATGTCAACTGGTACTTCAACTATAGAGGAAATAGAATCTAGTCTTTATATTGATTCAGTCACTCCTGAAAATCTAATTTTAATGCATTGTGTTTCTAGTTACCCCTGTAAACCAAATATGGCTAACTTAATTAAAATGTGGACATTAATGGATATTTGGCCTACAGTAGGTTATTCAGATCATATTGAAGGAGTAGAGTCAGCTAAAGTAGCAATTGGAGAAGGAGCAGTAGTAATTGAAAAACATTTTACTATTGATAATAATCTACCAGGTCGTGATAATAAATTCGCCATATTACCTCATCAACTAAAAGATCTTTCAGATTATATTAAAATGAGAGAAGAAATGTTTACTTATCAAGATGATGTACAGCAAGCAGAATTAGATTCTAGAAAACATTATACCGGAAGATTTAATGGTTAGTGTTATAATTCGAAATCAAAATGAAGCAGACTATATAGGTTTTGCTCTTCAATCAGTTATAGACTATATACCTAAAGCTGAAATTATTATTATTGATAATAAGTCAACTGATGATTCTATAGAGATAGTTAATTTATTTAAAAATGTAGCTAACATAAAAGTAATTACTATTGACAATTATAGTCCTGGGTTATCTATTATGTTAGGAGCTAAAGAAGCCACTAATAATACTCTATTAGTTTTATCAGCTCATTCACAAATAACTCATTTAAATTTAAATGAAGTAAATGATAATTTAAAAAATTATGTAGCTGTATTTGGTAAACAGATTCCTATTTACAGAGGTAAAAAAATTACTCCTCGTTATATTTGGTCTCATTTTAAAGATGAATCTGTAACTAATATGTACTCAAATATTGAAGCTAGATATTTTTTACATAATGCCTTTTGTTTTTATAATAGGCAATTTTTATTAGATCATCCTTTTGATTTATCTTTACCTGGAAAGGAAGATAGATATTGGGCTATTGATATGGTTAATCAAGGGTATGAATACTTATATGACCCACAACAAAAAGTAAATCATTATTATACTAAAAACGGAGCAACATGGAAAGGAATAGGTTAAAAATTTTAGTAACTGGTGGAGCTGGTTTTGTAGGAACTAATCTAATTAAAACCCTTCAGAAAACTCACCCAAATAGTGAAATTCAAGTTATAGATAATTATGTAACAGGCTTTATTAGAAACCATCAAGAAGGAGTTACTTACCATGATATAGACATTACTACAGAACAAGCTACTTCATTAATGATTTCTTCTCAACCTGATGTAATTTATCACTTAGCAGCTTTAGCTCGCATTCAACCTTCATTTAAATATCCCACCCCAACCTTTAATGCTAATGTTATAGGTACTCAACGAGTTTTAGACTATGCTCGTATAAATAAAACCCCAGTCATTTATGCTGGGTCAAGTTCAACACATGGAGGAGTTCATAAAAATCCTTACACATTTTCTAAATGGTTAGGAGAAGAACTTTGTATTATGTATTCTAAAGTATTTGATGTCCCTACTATTATAACTCGTTTTTATAATGTTTATGGAGAACATATGATCCCAGGTGATCATGCTTATTCTACTGTGGTTCAAATATTTGATGAACAAAAACTTAAAAATATTCCTTTAACAGTAACTGGAGATGGAGAACAAAGGAGAGATTTCACTCATGTTTTAGATATTTGTGATGCTTTGATAGCTTGTATTGACCATCCAGAATTAAGAGCAGAATTTTTTGAATTAGGTAGAGGAGAAAATTTTTCAATCAATGAAATAGCTCAAATGTATAATCACCCTATAACTTATATCCCAGCACGACCCGGTGAAGCTAAAACTACATTAGCTGATTTTTCTAAAGCTGCTGAAATTTTAGGTTATAAACCTTTTAGAAATATTAAAGAATGGGTACAAAAATGAAATTAGCAGTTTACACAGCTTTATTTACAGATGATCCTGACTATTTGTATGGAGATATAATTCCATATGAACATGATAAAGCAGAAATAGATTATATATGTTTTACTAACAGTCCTTATCTTAAATCTAATTTTTGGGAAGTAAGACAAATGGATGTTTGGAGAAATGGAAGATGGACAGCTAGAAAATGTAAAACATCCCCTGAAGAATTACTCCCAGAATATGATGCTTGGTTATGGATGGATAATGAAATATATTTTACTTATGATCCCCATAGTTTATTTGAGATACATTTAGGAGAATATGATTTAGCAGTTCATAAACATTGTGATCGTAATTGTCTTTATCAAGAAATTCAAGCAGCTTCAGGCAGACAACCTCAAAGAGATCCTATTGAAAAACTAATTGGTCAAGGTCAAACTTATAAAGAAGAAGGTTATCCTGAAAATGCTGGTTTATATGAAAATGGTATTTTATATAGAAAGAATAATGAACAAGTTAGATCTTTTAATAAATTATGGTTTGAAGAAACTGCTAAATGGAATACTGAAGATCAGGTTTCAATGATGTACTCACTCTGGAAACATCCTGAAGTAAAAGTAAACGCACTTCATCAAACCTTTGTAATGCATAATTATCAAAATAGATATTTGCCTCTTACAGATCAATTTAAATGTCTACCACGTTCAATGAGGTATGTTAAAGAATAAAATTCTTTTACTATTTACTAATCATAGGACAGCTGAAAAGTTATGGCCTATAATCCCTGAATTAGCTAAAACCTATACTTTAGATTTATTTTTAGTAGGTTTATTTAGCCCTAAAACACCTTGGGTAGGAGATATTGATGAACGTAAAGAATTTATTAACCTTTATTCTAAATACCTTAATAAAGTAATTGAAGGGCCTGGAGTTAAATTTCATGGAGACTCAATAAATGAAGATTTATCTAATTACTTAGACATTGATTCATATTCATTAGTCATATTTAGCGATAATAGAGCAATGTCTGAATTCTCAATCCCAGCCTTATATCAAAAATTTAAGTCTAAAAATATTTTAGTAGTAGGAAATTCTCATGGTAATGAGGAATATAGTAAAAATCATTTAGCTATAAATCAAAGTTTTGATAAAGTTTTTGTCTTTGGTTATAAAGAAAAATATATTATAGAAAATAACTTTGGAATTGATTCTAATAATTTACTTGAAGGAGGTATTCCCCAAAATGACAGTTTAAAAAACTATACTAAAAATAGTAAACATATTTTAGTTATAACTAATTTTTTAGGCAATCGCTCTTCTATATTCCCAGTTAATTTTGATTCTAATTTTATTGAAAAAAGTGGATTACTTGAATTAAGTAAAGAATATAATTTACCTATAGTAATCAAACAGAAAACAAGATTAGATGATCCTGATTATCAAAATAATATAAATTATATTAAAAATCTTTTAGATTGTCAGGTAGTAACTAATAGTTCAGATATAAATCAAATTATAGCTGATTCTGCTTTTGTTATTTCAGCCCCTTCAACATTATCATTTAAATCTATTCAGTTAGGTATTCCTACAGTACTAATTAAAGGATCAGGTCAAATAGGCAATTTCTATGACTATCAAGGTTTAGTAGATTTAGACAAAAACCAAATTAAGGAATCTATTAAATTGCAAAATAATTTTGGTAAGCAAGAAGATTTTATTAAATTTACCATAAAGGGAGGAGAAGAATTTAACTCAACACAATACTATACAGACACTATTAAAAGTCTTATATGATAATAATCTATAGAATATCAGATGCTGGTTATAAAAAAGAAAAACCAGAATATATAAACAATGAAAATTGTTTAAAAAACGCAGTTAACATATTTGATGATGCTGATTGGAGTATTATAGCAGATAATGTTTCAACTGAAACTAATGATATGATCCAAAAATATAAATCACGAGATCATATTTACTATGTTTCTGTAGGACACGGTGCTGGTACTTTTAATTTAGCTTTAGATGAAGCTTTACAGTACAAAGATGATGAGATAGTTTATTTTATAGAAAATGATTATCTCCATAAACCAGGTTCACAACAAATTATAGAAGAAGGAATTGAATTAGGAGCTTCATTTATTGCTTTATATGATCATCCTGACAAATATCTTTCACCTTCTCAAGGTGGTAATCCATATTGTGAAGGGGGAGCTGAAGATACTAGAGTGTATTTAACTAAATCAACTCATTGGAAAATTACTAATTCAACTACAATGACGTTTGCCGCTAAAGTAAGCACTTTAAAGCGCACTGAGCCTATTTTAAGAAAATATACTCAAGGAAGTTATCCAGAAGATTTTAAAATGTTCCTAGAATTAAGAGCCCAAGGTGAACTTCTTATTACTCCAATCCCAGGGTACGCAACACACGGTGAAACAAAGTGGCTTTCACCTCTAACAGATTGGTCTCAAGTATGATTTCAGTAATTATTCCTACTTATAAAGAACCTGAAGTACTTGATTTATGTTTAAAATCAGCTATTTCAGGACAATTTTACAATAATCAAATTATAGTAGTTGTAGATGGTTTTTATGATTTAAATAAAAACATTCTTGAAAAATACAAAGAACATATTCAAATTCTAAATTTAGAAGAAAATGTTGGATTAAATAGAGCTACTAATTTAGGAGTTTATAATGCTAAATTTGATAAAATTTTAATTGTAAATGATGACAATGTTTTCCCATATAAATGGGATTCAATATTAGTAGAAGAATTTAAGGAGGGAACAGTTATTGCCCCTAATCAAATTGAACCTATTCCTTCTATGTTTAGACAATTTCATATTAAGGATTTAGGTCGTGATCCTAATACATTTAATTTACAAGGATTTTGGGATTATGCAACTTCACTCTCAGTTTTACTAAATGAAAAAACAGGTTCAACATTACCTATTTTTATGTCTAAAAAAGACTATCTAAAAGTAGGTGGTTGGGATGAAGCATATCCAGGCGCTTGGGTTGTAGATTGGGATTTCTTTCTTAAATGTGAATTATCAGGAATGGATATGGTTCGTTCTTATAAATGTCATTTTTATCATTTTGTTTCTATAGGTACTGAAGCAACACCTGAAGAAAAAACAATAAAACAACTTAAAGAACAGGCATGTCACTCATACTTTAAATACAAATGGGGAACTTATGCTCAGCATAATCCTGAAACTAATTCAAAAATGTTAAGTATTTATAATTATGGAACAAAAAGTTAAACTTGAATTTCCTCTTCAAGTAGAGATCAAGTATGATGACACTGAGGAGTTAATGGAATTGGCCTCTCAAAATGAATTTGTTACATTTATGTATGAAAATGCGATTGCAGCCATTAAGCAAGCAATTCGCAAAAACAAAAGTGAATGTGTTATATTTGACATCTTAAATTATAATTTGAAAGTGTCTATCAAAAAAGAACATTATAAAACATTCCTAAACAAAGCTATTAAGCATTATGAAGTCCTAGAAGACTATGCTCAATGTAGTGAATTAGTAACTTTAAAATCTAGACTATGATAGCTTATTGTTATTATTATGTAAAAAATGATCCTAATAAAGAAATATTAGGCAAAGTATTAACTAGTTCTAGATTGGCGGCTGCTAAAGAATTTGCAGAACAAAAATGTTTACCGCTTAAAACATTTCTTTCAATTTGGGCTGTTGATAAGAAAAAAGCATTTTAATGGAACCTAAAAAAGACTTTAAAAAATTCTTCCAAAAAATGTTTGATACCCCAGTTGAAATACAAGGGGTGACATTAACCCCTCAAGAACTAGCTAGGAAGAACTTCACTATGTTTGTAAATAATTACAAAACAGCTGTATTCCGTTCTCAAGAAATTCAAGAAAAATTTAGTTTAGATCTTTGGTCCTGGGAAGACATGTTTGCTAAGTCACTTGAAGGACTTATTAGTTATTCCTTTACTCCTGAATCAGTTGAAGTTATTCTTTGGTACATTTATGAACATTCATTAGCTGAAGAAGAAGGTGATTATGTTGTAACCTATGGAGAGGATGAATACATTATAAAAACTTCTGATGACTTGTATGATTTAGTTTTGCTACTGGAGAAAGAATAGTTATATTTATGTCTTAGAAATAAAGGTTATATGTATGAATCAAATTGAAATTATGGCTGTAGAATGTCTTGGATGTGGTGAAGAAATTCACCCAAAACGTCTTGAAATCCTACCTAATACAAAACACTGTGTACAATGTTCAGATGTAGGTCGTAAACGTGGAGTAACAGTCCA
>Ga0172367_10004575_pt1 | contig 17156 bp, 19 predicted proteins | sample Lak10m_FD_114542 | JGI IMG/M metagenome (GOLD analysis project Ga0172367, IMG submission 114542) | Freshwater microbial communities from Kabuno Bay, South-Kivu, Congo - kab_022012_10m | ecosystem: Environmental > Aquatic > Freshwater > Lake | place: Democratic Republic of the Congo: South-Kivu...
AATATGCCCAGAATGTATAGGGTCAAAGCCCCCTGTAACTAAGACTATTTTCATAGTCTTATATATATGGGTACTTTATAGAAAGATTTAAAGAGTGGCGTCTTCGAGTCCGGCGGTTCTGAGCTTAACTATGTTGCTCAGTTGCCATTGTTTGATATCTAATGCTTTGATAATTCCTAGCCACTTATTTCTAAGTAAGGCAAAGTCATTGATAATTTTTTCAAAATCTACAACATCAGCCTCGCCCTCTACAAACTTTTCACAGTCCCTAGAAGAGAGGCTACGTTGATAGTTTTCAAGATATTTGCGAAAATGTTGACTACGAAGTCTACGAAGCTCGATATTTAGATATTCTAAAATCGCTTCAATTTCCTGAAGTTGATTAAATCGATTTTCTACAATGCCGGGCATTGCGGCTGATGCCTTTTCAATGTTTCCCGCTATGCGAGCATCTTGTTTAGCCGCTAGTAATTCGGCCTCATAATATGCCACAGCATCTGGTATGTTTGAAATATCCTTAGAAACTCGATCATACCAATTCATTTATTCCTCATCTTCGTAATAATCCTCATCGTCCTCGATTTCTTCACCGTCGATAACATATTCGATAGCGTCATCAAGATAAGGATCGATTCCTTGTAGACTTTCTAACACCGTTTCTTTAATTCCGTGATCGACTAATGTATTAACAAAATCAAATGCTACATCAGTTCGATGTTTTTCTGGAATATGTTCAACTACCAGTGTCCAAATATCTGCAATTAAATCATCTTTCATTCTGCGGTCTCCGTTTCAGGTTCAACTTTATTAGTTATCTCGGAAACGGAATTTTCACCGTGTTTTGAAATGTCAGACATAATAGCATCTAATCCGCCGTTTTCATTTCTTTCCCACGCCTTGCGAAACTGTTTGATAATTTCGCCATCTTTAGTTGTATACACAAGACTATTACCTTCTTTCTTGAGCATACCTTTCGCTTCTGCTAAATCTACTAAGCCACTGTAAGGATTCATTCCTGTTTCGTAGGGAATTTTAACCTGCACTGATTCAAATGGTTTAGCATAACGAGTTTTCATAATTTTACAGGCGGCACGGATACCCCGGACTTCTGTAATCTTATTACCGTCGTCATCTTCTTTTAACTTCAATTTTTTCATAGCAACAACGATGCTTGACGCATAGATAAAACCTTGCCCGCCTGAAATTTTATCATCAGGATCAAACATATCTTGACTGGCATAGGTATGGTTAGTTGCTACCAGACCAATATTCAAGCTACCGAACATATTAACACAGTTGCGAACCAGTGCTGTTAATGCCTTAGGTTTACGGCCCATATCGCCCTTTAAGTCTCCTGCTTCGAATTGATTTACATCTGTGGGAGTCAATAACATACCTAGCGAATCTAATACAAACAATACCTTAGGACGACCGTCTTCAGGCATTTGTTTATATTCTGCTACGAATTCTGTGATGGTCTTTGCTACATCGTCGATCATAGCCATATTAAGCTTTAATAACTTATCTTCGGCTGTGTCTACACCCAATGCTTTGAGCCAATCTTCGTCAAGAGCATTTTCTGTATCAATAAGAATTGGATAGATACCTTGTGCTTGTGCTGCTTTGATAAGGTTACCAGAACAAATATATGACTTGCCTGCGCCAGATTCACCTGCAAACACAGTGACCTTGCCCAGGGGAACACCTTTGTGAAAGTCACCGCTGATTAGATAATTTAAAGCATAATTGCCTGTTGAAACCCAATCAGTAGGATCATTGAAACCGATACTAAGACCTTCAATACTTTTAGTAATTGATTTTCTAAATTTACTAATATCAAATGCTTTTGCCATTATTGATCTAACTCCATAGTGTTATATTCTTTAATTAGCTGTATTAATTCTTCTTCGGTATTACAAAGAGTTTTTGTGTTTGTCCAATCTTCTTTTTTGTTACGGCCGCCGATTTCTACCATCCATCCGTTGTCATAACGATTGATTGAGATTGACTCATTTACTTTTGTTAGTTTAGATAATTTTGCCATTTTTATTTTCCTGAAGTAAAGAACCCGGACGATGAGACTAGGTCTCAGAGGTCCGGGCCGTGTTAATTATTATTGTTTACGATTACGAATCATAGCAAGAATGTCTTGCGCACGACTCGTATTATCGCTACTAGGAGCAGACGCAGCCGGGGCAGTTTTTGCTACAGGAGCAGGCTCGTCGTCAACTTCAACATCATCAGCAACTTGGGTTCTAGCAACAGACTTATTTGGATCACCTGTGGCTGCACTCATACCTGCTGGTTTGAAGTATTGGCCCCAACGATCCATATCATAGGCTTCACCATCTACCGAAGCTTCAAACATTTCTTTCATTACCTTGAGCTCAACATCGGTCGGCTTCTTAGGTAAGAAGTCTGAGAGGTTAAACAATCCGTGACTTTCAATCGCTGCCTTTTCTTGATCAGTAAGTGATCTCTCACGACGGCTCCACTTTGATGTAGAATAATCAGCGAAACCGCCTTTAGATGTTTTAGCGATACGGAAGTCAACACCGCGGAGATAGTCAGTTGGCAACTCTTCCAACTCAGGATCCATTAGTGCTGAACGGATGATTTGATAAATCTGGGGACCAATGATAAATCTACGGATAGGATTATCTGGCGTAGTATCTTCTTTAAGAGGATCTTCGACAACGAAACCTTGAAAGATGTAAGAACGTTTCTTCCAATACTTACGGCCCATTTCTTCAAGAGCTTTATCCTTGAACCATCCACGTACTTCTGACAGGATTGGACAGACCGAACCGTCGTTGTACATTTCTACGCAAGGTACTTGTACTTGAACCTGACGACTATCTGTCTCGCCTTTGATACCAGCGAATGGTAGTTTGATCATCGCACGTTCTACCCAGAAGAACGTGTTGTTGGTATTACCGTCAGGTAAGAAACGCACTACGGCTTCCTTGCCTTCTTGCATGTTCCAATGTGGGTAAATTGCGTTGTCACCACCGCCGGTGGAGTTTCCTGTTGACTTGTTTTGTGCTTCTTGAAGTTTCGCACGAATTTCTGCTAGTGTTGCCATTTTATAGCCTCCTTATGCCTTAATGTAAATGACTTTTATATGCCTTTCGCATAACAACTATTATGCGCTTTTTATTTAGCATTTGCAATAGATAATCTATCAAAACTGACTACTTAATTTACCAAAAGAAAAATCCACGTTTAACCGTGGATTTCTCTACACTTCATTACTGCCAATTGCCTAGCTAAAAACAATCTCCATTTTATGTATTCTGGTAGATCGTCATCCTCTTCATGCTCTTCTAACCTCGGTCTACTATAACTTCTGTGTATTGAATCATCAAATTCAACTTCAAATTCATAGTCGTCATACGTTAGGAGAACACTTCTTGTAGGATTACTTCTTAGCAGGCTCTGCTTTTTTGTCGCTTTTTGCAGGCTCAGCTTTCTTTTCAGCGGGTTTAGCTGCTGATGCTGCAGGTGCGGCTGCTGCTGGTTTGGCTTCTACTTTCTTTTCTTCTTTCTTAGCAGGTGCCTGGGCAAATGCTGTTACTGCAAACAACGATGCGATTAGAGTTGCTACTAATTTCATAGTAATTTCCTTTTTAGTTAACACAGACGGTTATCGTCTATGTAATATATTAACGCCTTAGATCAAGATTTAGTTGACAAAAGAAAGGGCACCTAAGTGCCCAATCTAACTGCTACGAACAATTTTTTATAAGCCTGCTAGTTCTCTAACTCTTGCTAGTTCTGCCAATTCTGGATTTTGTTCTGTTGACTGTTGTGGTGCCATTCTTTCTACAAATTTGCGAGCCACTGATTCTGCCTGTTCACCAAATTTTTTGCCTACCATTGTGCAGACGCCTTCTGGACCTTTGGGAAATGTGCCTGACTCTTGGTCGTAGAACGATGTTATAAATTCTGCTAATTCCTGGACGTTTAATTTCTGTGGTTCTTGTTCTTGATCCATATCTGCCATCTGCGGTTCTTCTTCCGGAGCAGTTTGGTCACCTCCTTGGTCTGCAGCCGGCTCTTCGACAAAATCGCCAAAATCTAATTGATCTACAACTTCAGGTGCATTTTGTTCTAACCAATCTTTAACTAATCCTCTTACACAGCTATCTGGATCTTCTTTGGCCTGGTCTTTGATCTGTTTGAATAATTCGGGATCTTCGATGATGCCTTTCAAACTTTCTATAGCATTGCTGCCATCTACGCCTGCAGGAAAATGTTCTCCTACAAGTTCTTGTAACTGTTGTACAGCAGCCTTCTGTTCTTCTTCGTCTTGGCTCGTTATAGCTGATTCTTCGCCTAATGCAAATACCCATTTTTCAAAATTCTCAAAAGGGTCTTGAGTATTCTCTGAAGTTTCTTGATCTATGTCTGCTTGTGTTGTCATTTCGACTATGTCGTCATAGCCTATTTCGTTTTCTTTCATTAATTTGTATAGAACAGGAAATACACTTTTGATATCTTCTTTGAAGTTTCTAACTGTAAATTGATCAGTAAATTGTTCTACAACTTCTTCTGGTACGTCTAATCTTTCTTGTGCCTGGAAGTTTTCTCTATAAGCTTCATAATGGCTCTGTTTAGATAATGCCTTGATTTGCTCTCTTAATCCGTTTAGATATTCGGTACTACGTTCAACAATGCTGTTATTCATTGAATTCATTAGATCATTACGAACAACATAATTGCCAAAGCTCTTTAATTGAGCGATTTCTTCACTCATTCCAATGATGCTTTTACCTACGTCGTCGTACGGTACGCCACCATTGGCCACATGACGCTGCATAGCACGGGCACCTGCTAGATGGATGAAAGGATATTTGAATCTTTCACCTTCTTGATTTTCTACAAACAATGCAGATATATGTCGTGTTCTTGCGCCCGGTTGTGTATCGTCCATAACTGCTTGATTGTGTTTGATTATCAATCTAGTATCTTCTAATTTCTGATAGCTCACAGTTTTAGATCCGTACAAAGAGCTTTCGCTGACAACATTTGTCATAATATTTTCTCCAACTGGTTGTTGTATTATTTGATTTGGTTCGGATGGCTTGGGTTTGTTGTACTGAGATAAAAATTCATAATCTCTTTTATCTAAGTTATCTTTTGCAATATCTCTAGTGTCAAACGCCATCAATCTTCTCTTAGCGAAATTTCTAAGTTCTTTTAAAAAACCATACCAATTAGTTTTTTGTGTGCTATCCATCGATTCCGTAATTCCGGAACTAAAATAGACTTTCATAGAATTAGGTTCGGCTAAACTAATACTGACATGACCGATAGGACGTTCACCTTCCATGTAATCAAAATCGAAGAATCTTGCATCTTCAGGATTTATAGTGATTTGACCCATTTCGTCGCCTAGCTTTAGACCTTGAAATCTACTACGGATTTTGAAAAATAAATCGGTGGCGATATTGTTAGTTGCATTCATAATAGTATTTATCAAAACCCGGTACTGACAAAGATAGGCATCGGTAACGATTCTTCTGAGATTTTTTCCGTCATTTTTTCGTAGATATTGGGATCCCAATCACTTAGTACATTAGCCATTCTAATAATCAACAAGATACCTGATACTAGATCGTCGTGCTCGCCAGTTTTAGCACCGAAACCTATGCCGTGTGCGACATAAGTTTTTAATTCTGATATTAGAGGTTTTGAATATATCTGCATTTTTCCCGTTTCTATCAGATTTTTAAATTGACTGCAAGCTGAAATTTTAGTTCTGTGCGTAGTATTAAACCCTTTACGAAATTTACGAACGTGCCCTTTACGTATTGGTTCTGATAGGAATAAACCCGGAAAGTTTTCCTCTCCGATATCTCTGATAACAATTAATGCCGCTTCACCCAAAGTGTTATTTTCAACGCTGTAGTATATTTGAGCAGCGCCACCTTTTTCTTGAGATCTAGATTCTATATACTTGCAGATTTCTCTAAGGTGTTTTACTTGAACTTGCACAGGAGTTAAATTATGTCGCCATTCAGCTACCTGTGTCATAGAAGGCATTTCAAATACTTGAATAGCTGCATAATCTCCTCCAGTGCCCAGACTTGGATCTAATGCTACCAGATAGGTTGCTCGAGGATCTATATCTTTATACCAGCGTGTTTGTCCCATCGACATTGAAGGTTCTTTACCTTGTAATTCTGCTAACTTTATTGCGTTAATTAACGTTTCATCGAAGATCAAGAATTCGCAATCAAACTCTCTGCGAAAACGTTCCTCTCCAATTTTAGCTCGTTCAGTTTTTGCCCATTCTTCGTCACGATCCGGATGTTCGTTCCAATGAGCGAAATATGAAAAGAAACCATTTACACCAACTGTTTGTTCATTACCGTATTCGTCAAACTTTTTATTAGCTTCTGTCCAGATCATAGCAAACTGGTCTTCATCTGAATTCGGCGTAGAGGTAATGATAGCACGACCACCTGTGGACAGTGTTGGGGATAATGCAGTCCAGAACTCTTTGGCCTTTTCAGGCGGTTGTACAAACGCAAACTCGTCACAGTAAATCAAAGAAAGAGACTTACCGCGACCAGTATTTTCTGTCGTTGTAGTCGCTTGTATTCGAGCACCGTTATCAAACTCGATAGTATTTCTATTATAACTTATAACACCTGCTCGAATAAAGTCAGGTAAGTTTTCATAACCATAACGGTAACGATTCATGATATCCTGTGCACCTTCATACTTATGTGCAGCGATCAATACCTGTGCTTCTGGAACGAATTGGGTGAACCATAAAAGATATCCGCAGGCACAGGTAGTTTTACCCATCTGTCTTGGCAACATTGCTATCACATCTTTGTGATTATGATATGCTTCTATCAATCGAACTTGATATTCATAAGGTTCGAATGATATTGCTCCCCTAACAGGATGTTGAATTTTTAAAAAATTCCGCATGAAATACAACGGCCCGTCGACCGGGTCCATACACTTTTCTAAGTGTTCAACTTCTTCTAATGTATATTTCTGCGTCTTATGAGCTTTTTTAATTAAGACGCCGTCTAGTGATTTTCCCATAACTTTATTTACTGAAAAAAATAGGGCCTTTCGGCCCTATTTGACACGTTTAAAAATTAAGCAAACGTAAGTCCAGTTAATGTAACATTGGTAATAGTAATATCGCCAGTATCTGATCCGTTTACGGCTACATCAATTTTTTCTTCCAAATTGTCATAGGTATTATCTGCAGAAGATAATGATCCATACCCATCACCGGAGTCGCTGTTGATCTTGCTAATCAATGCAACAAAGCCGTTAGCCGTGTTTTGAGGAATACCTACGTAGTATATTTCTGCTCTTTCTTGAATAGCATTAATAGCTTTATAAAAATTGCTGTTAGATGCTGTATAGGATGTGGCAAAATTAATTGTAGCAGAAACAACTTTAATAGCCTGTAATTCTCTGCTGCCAAATCTAGTAAATGGACCGGCTCCTGATGTGCCATCTCCTAAAATTTTACGTGCATTTGTTGTTATGCTAGTTCCGTTAGCTACGTCGTAAGCAAATAGATCTGCCATTATTTCACTCCTTTAGCTTCTGCTAATTTTTTCTGTAATTCAGACTTAATCCAAGTACGCAATTCTTCACCTTCCATCGCCATTGGATTATCACCTTGTTTATAACTATGTTTGTGCATAGTTTGTTGACGACCTAAACCGCCAGACAGCTTGTTAAGCATATAGTCTGTATCTTTGTATTCTGGTTCTGTGTCGTCGTCGGCACCGTTGGCAAATCCTTCTTCTTTGTCTTTTTTCTCGCTGCCTTCATCATCTCCGATTTTAATAATATCCATTTTATTCATTGGTTTATTATCTGCATCATTGTCGCTTGGGCCGCCAAAGTTATCTGCATCGGGTTCTGGGTGATCACCTTCTTTATCTAAATCAGGTAGCATTTTTAATGGGGGCAATTCTGGTTTCATGGCAGGCATACTAGAAGCCATTCCCAGAGGAGGCATAGACGGTAACGAAGGCTTATCCATATCCGGGTTAACTTTTGTTATAAGTTTTAATAAATCTTCAATGCTGTCCATTCCTTGAGCATTCATATTAACACTCATAGAAGGTGGCGTAGTATCTGGCTTTGGACTCATCGGTGACATAGGAGCCATATCGCCGCAGGCTTCTATAGTCCCGTCTTCTTTGACTTTGTATTTTTTCCCGTCAACTTCAAATTCATCCTGGCCTGCATCTTTTGCGGCTTTTAATGCACCACTGAATTCGTTACCTTCATTTGGTTCTTCGATAACCGATGCTTCTGGCATAGGTTGATCTAACTCTTGCATTCTTGCTAATAAACTATGAAAATCCATTATTTACTCCCCATGGCGCTTTTTAGGCCGGCCTTATCTTCTTTAGCCTTGGGCAGTTTAAATTCTTGCGGCCCTGTACTGTCTTTTTTGCGTTGCTTTGAAGACTTTTCTAAATCTTTTAAAAAGCCTTTGTTAAAATCGTCACCAAAATAATCTTTGTGTTTAGCGTTTGGTGCTTCCTTGTATTGACTGTCAGTTAACAATCCATCAGGATTGATAATTTCTTTATTCAATGCTTGTTCGATTTCGCTAGGTTCTCCGCTACCTCTGACTCTAAAACAGTCTTCGTCTAATCCTAACATTTTAATGTCGTTTGTTATCTCAGGTGCTGTAATAGGATACTCGCAGATTACCTCAAAAATATGCACTTCGGCGTTTTTCTTTGTTGGAAAATCTAAGGGCAAAGCCTGGATAGGTGTGGTATTTAATTTTTCTAGTTTAATTACCTTGCATCTTTCAAGACTGTTTTTTAAACTATCTTGAAAAGATTCAGGTAATTCGCCCGCAACTTTGATTTTAAAGTTGTAAACTTTTTTGCTTTCTGACAGATATTCTTTGAAAGTTTTCATCATAGTATTATTTATGCTTTTCCGCCTAATTTTTTGAGCAGCTCGTTACGATCAGTGATAACATAGCCCTGACCGTTGATAATATCATTGGGGTCTTCTGTTGCATCTTTGTCTATTTTATATTTTTTAAGCTGAAGATCGATAGCCTTTAGCTTTTTATCTATTTTCGCACTTTTGGCATCTATGGCGTTTTTCATCATAGTACCTGCTACTTCAAAAATCCTACTAGCATATCTGACTTCGACATTCATACCTAGGTCCATTAAATCGTCATAGGCGTTTTCGGCTTTTTTAGCTAGCTCGTCTAAATCATTTTCTTCTAGAGATTCTAAGTCTTTAATCTGCGGCAGATCTTTTGTAATAGCAGCTACCGCTTGATAACTTTTATCAAGATTAGTTACTTCTTCGTGATTAACTTTCTTTTCATCTGCTTTTTTAGAAGTTTCTTTTTTGGATTCTTCTAAATTAAACAATTCTTCAAGTTTTTTGGTCATAGTGTACTTATCTTCGTTTTTTGCCTTGATGGAAAATGTCGCCCTCGTTTATCACTCTAAATTTAATATTCTGTTGCTTGCACCAAGCTGTAGCAGCTTCCCATTTGGCTAGATTTTTTACATATTGTTCTTGATTGTATCTACTTTTTCCTACGTGTTCTCTCAAAGTATGATTACTTGGTTTTACTTCTACAACTTCTGCGTGTTTTCCGCCATTTTTATCTACATACACGATAAAAAAGTCAGGAACATAGATCGTGTGCTTACCTGTAAAAGGATCTCGGTAGGGTATTTGTATACTTTCGCTGGCCCATTTTTCAACACCTGTGTGTTCATCAAGCATTCTCATAAAAACGAATTCCCAGCTGCTTCTTGCCAATGGTGTTCTTTTCCCTACATACTTCTCGGGATTTTTCATTTCGAAACGGCTTTGTGCAAACTTTGGCATTAGGCTGAAATATTTCTTACCTGAGATTCTTTAACTACCTGAGAAGTTTTAAAACCCAGCGTTGATGTTACGGTTCTGTTATTATTCAAGATCTCACCTACTAAGATATTGATCTGTGTTCCGGTTAATGTTTTCATTTGGTCCAATAATTTAAATATTGGTATGCCGTCTAATTTTGCCTGCTTTAATAATACTGCTGCAGAAACTGTTCCTGCATCTTTATCAAATCCTCTAGACTCAAAGAAACCAATAGCTGCGTCTACTTCTGCGGCTAAAAATTCCAAAGGCTGTTGACCGTAAGTATCGAAAAATAATTTAGTTGCTTCGGCACTGTCCGAAACATCAGGAATTGGTAGATTGGTTTTTATTGTTTTTTCTGTCATATAGTTGGCGGTGGGCTAGTTAGACTTTTTTGTGAGGCTTCTGTGCTAGAATTGCTAGTTTGATTTTTAGGAAATACCGCACCAATCACACCTCCTATGGTACTTAGTCCCTGCGGAGAACTGAGAATATTGATCGCTTCTTGTTTCAACCCTTCTTTGCTTAATTGTCCGATATTTTTAGCGGTATTGATTCCTGCAATCGCAGTACCTAAAAATCCTCCAAAGCTGCCAAATGCTTTGCCGCTGCCGATAGATCCAAATACCGATTCTAATCCGGCTAACACACCGCCTGGGCCGGTAAGCGATGCTGTGCCGCCACCGGCAATGGTTAAAGGAGAAGGTAGTTTATCATAATGCAATGTTGCAAATCCTTTGGGACTTCCTTCGCTAACGTTTCCGTGAGTGTAATAAACCGCTTCGTATTCTAAACTCATCGTACTGTCTAATGTTTCGTTGGCTGCATAATCTACATTGCCGTGACTCCAACTTTTTATTCTAGGATTTACTAATGTGTAACCGTTAAATCTACTTCTACTCATTGTATAGATGCTGATAGATTTAAAAATATCGCTGGTCTTATTAGCATCTAAACCGTATCTAAAATTGTCTAAAGATTCTGCACCAGAGGGTCTGTAGTGTAATGACGAATATGCTGATTGCGGATTATGTCTATCTTGTATGTATGTTCCGTAGTAGATAGCCCACAGAGCATTTACTATTCCCTGCGTATCGTCGTGGAATGTGATATTAACAGGATCGTAATTTATTTGTTTATATAATAATTTTTTTCTGTTATATTGATTTTTTGTTTCTGTATCAAAATTAAATTTAGGAAGATCAGCACTTTTAACCAAAACACCTAACTCTTCGGTGTGTCTGTTTGTAAATGCAGGTGCCTGAAAACTTGTTTTATCTATTTCAAATTGAACATAAAATAGAAATTTTGTTCGAGGACTAAGTCTAAAAGTATCATCGATAAAAACACGAGTAGCGTGTTGCCAGTTAGCCATTATGCCTTTAGGAGCAAGTAGACCGTTGACAAAATTGCCAGCAAGATTATTTGGACCGTCGCCTGTGAGATATCTGATAAATTTATTTGCCATAATAATATTTATATCATAAAAAAAGCCCGGATATACCGGGCTTTTGTTGTTTTCGATATTTTATAAAGTGAATATCTGTGAACCGCCTGTTGCTGCTGCGGTAGCTGTTTGTCTTGCTACCGCTGTGCCTACTCCTGTGCCTCTTGGTGTTTGGATTAGGTTATCAAAGCGGATAGTTAATGCGATTTGTGCAGCTTCGTTAGTACCGTAATTTAGATCACCGTAGTCTGCATTCTGCAAGAAACAGCCATACATTTCAAATGTTTCTAAAATAACAGGTTCGTTAGCTCCGTTACCACCATCTAAAATTTCAACTTTAGTTGTAAATTTATAGTCAATACCAGAACGTGCCGAAGATTGCTCAAAGAAATCAAATTGTTTCTGGATCTGTTGTCCGACTAATTTAATAACATTGTTGCTTGCATCATCTCTAACGTTGATAGTTACAGGTTCTAAAGTATATTTCCCTGCCATATAAACTTTTGAGTTATATACAGGCAGTTCAATTTCTTCAAATCCTACTTTAGGACGACTTACGTCTACTACTTGCTTAGTTAATTCAGTGCTGGCTGTTGTGCCAAAGCCTAGAAATAGCACTCTAAAGCGATATTTCAGCTTAGGCATTAACAGACCCTGGTTACTACCAGGACCTGCGGTCTGAATTGACATATTGTTTAATGTTGTGATTGCCATATTCTATGCTCCGATATTGTATTTACCTATTAAATCTCACCAGTATTCTTGATACGCAGTGGGATGTAGATGAATTCAACAGCCTTAACTGGTTCGATAGCAATGTCTACCCATAGCTCATTACGATCAATTCTAGAATCGGTATTGTTAGACTCATCACAAACAACAGCAAAGTCGTATAATGCTCTCAAACTTACTAATTCAAGCAATAAGCTCTCACAGGCTTGTTTGATTTCATCTCTAGTGATTTTGTCGTTTGGTTCAAAAATGTATGGTCGGGCCAACTTGTTAAGTTGGCTACGTAGATAAACTACTAGACGTGCTACGTTGATTCTGTCTAATGCAGAAGCATTTCTTGCACGAGTTTTTTGACCATATGCAACGTGACCTACGCCTACAAAGAAAGGAATTGGATTTACCTTCAAATCATATAATGTATCTCGCTGTCCTTCGTTGAGAGCCACTGTTTGGAATTCTCCTGTGGCTGCATCGATGTAACCTACGCTGGTCGCATTAGTGATTCCGCCTCTTCTTGTACCTGCTGGTGCAAACCAAGGATAGCTAACTGCATCGCTTAAAGCAATAGTTCTTAGCATCATATGGCTAGCTGGTACAACAGCGTTTGCGCCGCTGAGGTCTGTGGTGAATCCGTTTGGATAGTATACTGCGCAATACTCGTCGTATGTAACAATACCTTCATCACCGTTATCAGTTACCAGTGCTGCATTGGTGCCCCAGTTAGTTAACGTGGTTGCATCAGATGCTAATCTTAAAGGAGTATCACCTACTACAAATGCGGTGATTCCTCTATCAATATTTAAATTAACTAGATTGCTTAGAACCTCTGGGTATCCCGGAGCAGCGATCAAGTTAAAGTTTCTGCGCTCTTCGTCACGGATTTCTGCGCTGGCGTCAATCACGCTCTTCAGGGCAGATACAACTACTTTACGCTGTGCTTTTCTGCCAAAAGATCCCGAACCGTCTTCATTATTAGCCGAAGCAGTAACCCAACGATCGGTCGCGTATGCTGACATAGATTCGTCGTTAAACCTTCCGTTATCTAAAGCGGTGTCAATATAACTATTCTCGTAGCGTTTGACATTGCCGCCGCTTCTGCGTGTGTTATATAACATCATACCACGTGGGTATAAATCTGGATCGGGTGCGTCTGGATCTAGATAATTGTTTGTCAGTAATGCTTTGATAGTTGCAGCGGTATTTCCCGTTGCACCACTGGTGCCGTATCTAGCATCTGAGAAAAGTACACCTTCTTCTGTCTGTTGATCTGTTTTATCTACAAGCTTCCACTCTAGATCGGCCACCGCATCCCAACGATAGATAGTTGGGAAGTTTTCTAAATCAGCAGTGCTGATCCAAAGATCTCCGTCTACCAAAGGAGTACCATCACTCTGTGTAGTCGGTTCAGTGGCGCCTACCTGAGGTCCGTTTGGATCTGAATTAGGATATGCTGATGCATCTCTATATCCAACCCAAGTAGTGCCGTTGTGATATAACATATCTACATCGCCAAAGTCTGGATTATACCATAGTCTACCATCTTCTGGCTCATCTAATGGTGCATCTCCGCTGGCTGCAAAATCTTCTACTGCTAACGGCTCCCAATTAGAAGCTACGTATTCTTCAACGGCATCATCTGGTAATGCATAGAAATTTGCTGTGCCTGCACCAGTGTCTAGATTATAATCAGCAAACAACAATGCGATAGGAGTTCCGCTGCCATCGATAAATCTAATTTCGCCGCCTTTCTTGTGAACTATTTTTAGTTCGTTATCAGCTGTAACGCTGGCTTCGATTAGATTTGTAATTTGATCACCGTTAGAATCTACCCCAAAATCTGCACCATTGATTGCAGTAGCGATTAATTCTACATCTGTAGAATCTGCAGTAGCAGTAAACGATACTGATACAGAATCTAATGTAAGGCTTCCCGTACGAGACTGTTTCATTGTGAAACCTTTTGATCCAGCACCAAATGTTGAACTGGTAATTGCTTCTGAAACAATTTCTGTATTGCCCGTAGCCTTTCTATGGAATACTCTAAATTTTGCCACTGCTGGCGTAGCTGCTGTTGAAGTTTCATCGCAGTTGAATTGTACATAGACATCGTCCTTGGCGAGATTTACTCCGCCTCCGGATCTATCTAGGTAATAGAGTGCTGCATGACCTGTAGCATACAACGGTGCTGAAATTGCCTGCCAGGTTTTTGTTGCAGAACTCCAACGTTTTACTCTCCAACGTGCTCCGTTAGCTGGTTCGGTAGTCTTCACCCAAACAGAACCACTAGGTCTTGGTTCGTCGCTGGCAGTTTTCCATTGAGGAACAGTGGTGTGTGGGCTGATTTGGAGTCTTGGAGGATAGTATTCTTTGGCGCTATATCCAAGAGCAGTTAATAGTGTTGCACCACCTGTGCCTGCTTGGATTTCAATAACGCCAGTCTGTGTTGAGTCGCCGCCTGTGTCAAAAGTTGCTGATCCGTCTGAATAAATGTAAAGTGCTGATCCAACTCTTTTTGCGCTGATGCCTTGTCCTGATAATGTAGGATCTGCATTAATGGTGTTAGCGGTAGCAGTTAACTTAGCGTTAGTGTTTGCACCAGCACCGATAGCCACTGATGTACCGTTGATAACAAATGTCTGTCCAGTGGTAATTGTAGTGTTTACCGCTGTACCAGATACCGCGGCCCAGCTGGCTTTCCATTCTGGACTACCTAGTAGTACCCAATCGCCGGCTGCAATTAGCGTACCGCCCGAATATGTACCACCTGGTGACTTATACCAAATTCTTGCAGGTTCTTTGTCGCCAAAGCTACCTACAGATTTTGTCGTGTAAGTACCGTCATCGCCGATAGTTTCAAACACCACAGCGTAATCACCTATTGCACCCACAGAAGATTTTGGTCCATTGCTCTCGATTTGGTCAACTTCGTCGTTGGTAAACACCAAAGGCACTTTATTAGTGAACTTTTGACCGCCTGTAACTGTTGCTGCGGCGCCGTTCCATTCTTGAATTCCCCAGGTCGTTGCTTGTGTATCTACCCACCATTTTCCGTCTGCTGGTTCTGCTCCCGGGGCTGTTGATGCACCTTCTAATTCATCGAGGTCAATATTAGCTCTCACGATAAATGCTGAATTAGATGCTCCTAAATAACTGTAAGCAGCAAGTAATCCGTATTCGTTTCTTTCAGATCCGTGGATCGGTGAAGAACTTGCTGTCTTTTCAAAGAAAGGTACACCAAAATTTTCAACTAGATCTCTCTGACTAGTCACTTTAAATGCTTTTCCTGCATTCGCCTGTGTTGTTGCAGCAGCGGTGGCCGTTCCGGCTGCATTTGATTTATTCTCTGCCGTAGCGATTACAATCAACGGAGTTGTACCTGGTTCTGCAGGTGTATAAAAACTTTCGTCAATTACCGTAACTTGTACGCCTGGTGATGTTAGTGCCATTCGAATATCTCCTGGGGTTAATCTTATGTCAAAGTATTTAGCACCTTTTTATAATTTTGGCTGATTTGAGTTAGAATAAAAGGGGTGAAAAAGGTGTAAATATTTTTATGAGACCACTTTGTAAATGCGGACAACGGCCACGAGCTGTAAATTATAAGAAAAATAATAAAGTGTATTATCGTAGCCTGTGCGAAATCTGTCTGGCCAACGGCGTATACCACGGTATTCCAAGATGGTATAGATTGGGATATAGGATAAAAAATCAGTGCGAAAAGTGCGGGTTTAAATCAGCGCACAAAGAAGTATTTAGAGTATTTCATATAGACAGCAATCTTGACAATTGCCGCTATAGTAATTTGAAAACTATTTGTTGTAACTGCGCTCAGATATTAAGCAAAGAAGGGATCACATGGCGACAAGGTGATCTTGTCGCTGATTATTGAAAGTCTTAACTAGGTCTTCCATGTTCATATACAGTTGACTGATTAATCCGTTGTTATCTACAACAGCATCAAAATCAGTACCAACCCAAGCAGTTTCACTGGCGTGTATTTTACGCATTTTAAGTTCTTGAAAAGCCCAGTTATGTCCTTTGTTCGCTTCTACGGCAAGATCGTACCAGTCAGGTAGATCGCCTCGCTGTACCCATATGATTTTTCCGCCAGCATTTTTAATGCTAGAAATTTCGTTAGGAAACCGGCAGTCTGAAATGACTACATGATCTTTACTGTTGCGAAGTTTATTTTCCAGAGAAGCGATCCATATATCGTCGTGGAATGCTTTACGGCAAACTTCCGTGCCCCAGTATTGTAGGACCCAGCGTGGAGTAAGTGTAGGCATATCTAATCGTTCTGCCCACCACGAGTCTACTTGCTCTCGCCACTCTCGGGCTTCCTTTGTACGCCCTTCTAACAGCGTTCGGTCCCATCCAAACACCGCGCTTACAGCATCTTTGAGAGTGCTGGCAAATGACTCGCGCCTAAATTCGTGAAAGTTAACTAGATAGTCAGCGACTGTGTCCTTGCCGCTGCCAATAAATCCGCAAATACCTATGATCATAATGTCCTCCGAGTAAGAACATTATAGCAGATTTATTACGATAAGGTCAACCGATAATAAATGTGTACCCAGATCCGCCCGGAACAAGTTTCATAAGATCATCAACAAGTTTTTCCATTTCTTGTTGAGCTTCAGATATCAGTGCTGTGCCGTTTAATTGGCCTCCACCTTGCGGTCCTGCGATCTGTCCAAATTTACTACGTGCTTGTCCTAGCATCATTTTACAGTTAGACAATGCGTAATCTTTGATCCATTGTCCGGCATAAACATCTTGGATTATCGTAGTATCTGGTTTGGTATTGTATGCCTGTAACATTACACTTTCTTCTGTTCTAGGTCTTTGATGTATAACCAATTTTCTGCTTTCTGGATGCCACGTGAAGTTTATGAAACTACCAAACATTTTTCCTACTAATTCTTGATAACCTGAAAACAATTCATAGGTTAACAAACCACCCATATTTGTTGAGCTCAAAAGATAGGTATTAGCGTAGGCAAGATTAAACGGTTCGAATACTGTACCGCCTGTGCCTCCTCCCGTTCGAGACCCCACACTTCTACGAAAAATCTGTCGAACCTGT
>Ga0172367_10004579_pt1 | contig 17146 bp, 9 predicted proteins | sample Lak10m_FD_114542 | JGI IMG/M metagenome (GOLD analysis project Ga0172367, IMG submission 114542) | Freshwater microbial communities from Kabuno Bay, South-Kivu, Congo - kab_022012_10m | ecosystem: Environmental > Aquatic > Freshwater > Lake | place: Democratic Republic of the Congo: South-Kivu...
CAGAGCATTGTCACCAGCAGCGACGATCTGATCGTGGTGCTCAGCCCGGCCCACGAGATGGTGCTGGTCTCCACCGTGCTGGAGAGCCTGCTGGGCCGCAAGGTGGGGGACTTCCTCAACCAGCCCGTGGAGGGCCACCTGCTGGACGCGGCGGCGGCGGCGGAACTGCGCACTCTTCTTGCCCGGGGGGAGAGCCTGCGTGACCAGGATGTGCTGTTGCGCCACGCCGGCGGTCGCCCGGTGCACGCTTCCCTCAATGCCAGCCCCATCCGCTCGGCATCGGGCGATTTGCTGGGCACCCTGTGCATTTTCCGCAGCATCGAGCGCCGGGTGCGCACCCACCACGAACTCACGCGTCTGAATGTCCGTTTGAATTCCCTCTTCGAGGCCGCGGTGGACCTGGGTTCCAGCCTGGACCTTCAACAAGTGTTGGACCGCAGCCTGACCTGGATTCACCGGCTGATGGAGGCGGACGAGGCCAGCCTGCTCCTGCTCAGCCCCGATGGCCGTCACCTGGTGCCCGTGCGTGGAGAAGATGCCGAGCGGCCCCAGGTGCTGCCCGTGGAGGAGTGCCCGGAGGGCATCGTGGTGCGGCAGCAGAAGCCCATCCTGCTGGCGGAGCCGGGTAGCGTACGCCAGTTTCTGCCGGAGGACGCCGGCCGCATCCAGAGCTGCATCATGGTTCCCCTGCGGGTGAAGGACGAGGTGCTGGGCGTACTGCGCGTGGAGAGCCACGCCACCGGGCGCCTGTTCAGCCACCAGGACCTGCGCCTGTGCTCCACCTTCACCTCGCACGCGGCCATGGCCATCGAAAACAGCCGCCTCTACGCCGCCACGCAGCGGGAGTCCTCCCGATTGCTGGGACTGCTGGATTTGTCGCGCAGCATCCGCGAATTGCGCGGCAGCGCGGCCATCCTCTCCCAGTTCGCCCGGGCCGCCCTGGATCTGGAGGGCGTGCAGGCGGTGGTGGCCTGGGAGTTCCGCCGCAGCGAACACCAGTTGCGACGTGCTTGCGCGCTGTCCAAGGGCCTGACCCTGGAATCCAGCGAGGGCCAGGTGCCGGCCGGAGGGGCTCCAGACGATCCCCTGCCCTTCCTGCTTGCCAACCGGGAGCGTCGCCTGCGCTTCCGCACTCTGCCAGAACAAATGCCCCCTTGGGTGCCGCCCGTGCAGGAGCGCGGCCGCGCCATCAGCCTGCTGGCCGTGCCCGTGGTGGATGGGCCGGAGGTCTTCGGCCTGTTGCTCTGCTATGGCGACGAGGCCCTGGCCTCCATGGACGCGGAGGAGAGCTTCATCAGCGTGCTGGCCCTGCAGGCGGCGGTGGCCATCCACTCCCAGCGCCTGCTGCAGGAGAACCAGGCGGCGCGGGAGTTCCTCTCCAGCGTGGTGCAGTCGGCCACGGAGGCCATCGTGGTGACGGATCGCCAAGGCCGCATCACCCTCTTCAACCCGGGGGCGGAGGCCATGACCGGTCGTCCCGCTGCGGAAATGGTGGGCAAGGCCGTACCCAGCCTCTATCCCGGCGCGGAGTCCATCCTGGCCGATCTGCGCCGCGCCACCCGCCGGGGGCAGGGCCACTTGACGGTGGAGACCGAATTGCACGGCACGGGCGGGGATGTGCCCGTGCAGCTGACCTTGAGTTGGATGCGCGACGCCCAGATGCGCATCCTCGGTGTGCTGGGCGTGGCCAAGGACATGGGCGAGCTGAAAAAGCTGGAGACTGCCCGCCTTGAGGCCGAGCGCCTCAGCAACATCGAACGCATGGCCGTGACCGTGTCCGACCGCATCAACACCCCGCTGGCGGTCATCCTGGCCCAGGTGGAGATGGTGCGCATGCTGCAGCCCGGGCTGGCCGCGCCATCGGAGGGCGCATTGGCCTCCATCGAGTCCCAGGTGACGGCGGTGAAGGACATCCTGGACCAGCTCAATCGCCTGAAGGATCCCCGCGTGAAGGCCTACGCCCTTCCCAATGTCCACATGTACGACCTGGAGGCGCCGTCCGCCCCGGCTCTTTCCGCACCGGCCACGGGTGAGGGCCGCAAGACCACGCGGCGAAGGCCCTCCCGCGGTGGGGAGGACGCATGAAGCGCCAGACCCGGCCTGTTGAGCGGCGGGCCCACCGATGATCTCCCTGTCACAGGCCCGCGGCGTGGTGGTGGCGGAGGACAACGACGACTACCGCCAGGTTCTGGGGCAGATCCTGGGGCTCTACGGCTTCAGTCCCGTGCGCTTGGCCTGCGACGGCCAGGAGGCCTGGGACATGCTGCAGGAGGCGCCCACGGACCTGCTCATCACGGACATCAACATGCCCAGGATGAGCGGCGTGGAACTCATGCGGCGGACGCGCGAGCGCTGGCCGCAGCTGCCCATCGTGGTCATCACGGGCTACGAGCACGAGCTGCACCACCTGGATGCCTTCGATGTGCGCGACACACTCATCAAACCCTTCAAGATGCACCTCCTGGATGCCGTTATATGCCGCATCTTCCCGCAGGAGAGCGGTGCGGAGGCCCCTGGAGCGCCACCGCCCGTCCAGGCCATCGGGAAGGAGGCCGACGGGACGCCTGAGGGGAAGTGACGCAGTGGCGACGGAGGAGCGGAAGGGCATGGCGCGCATCCTGATCATCGACGACTACGCCGGCTCCCGGGAGACCCTGGGGGACTTCCTGGGCCTGCTGGGCTACGAGGTGCTCATGGCCTCCGACGGCCCCAGCGGGCTGCAGATGTTGGCCGACGGCAAGCCCAACCTCGTCTTCCTGGACATTGTCATGCCCGGCATGAGCGGGCTGGAGGTCATCCACCGCGTGCGCGAGGTGAATGGCACCATTCCCGTGGTGATGATCACCGGCCACGACAACACGGAGATCGGCCGGGACCTGCTCCTGGCTGGTGCCACCGATTTCATCCGCAAGCCATTGAACTTCGACTATGTGCAGCGCGTGGTGGAGACCTGCCTGGCCAAGCAACCCCGTCCGCGCGACTGAGCAATTCCCCCGGAGCCCCCATGAATCCCCATGTCCACGGTGAAGCCCCATCCGTGTTGTTGAGAATCTCCCTCGAGGACGGCAGAGTGCTGGAAGTGCCCGAAGGCACCTTGGCGGGCCGACTGCCTGGCGCGGAGGAGGGCCGCCAGGGCTTGCCCTACATCGCCGCCCTGGTGAACAACGACCTCACCTCCCTGAGCTACCCTCTGCAGATCAACGCCCGGGTGCGTTTCCTCACTTTCGCCGAACCCCTGGGCTGGCGCGTGTATCAGCGCAGCCTGGCCTTCCTGGTGGCCAAGGCCCTGCGCGAACTCTTTCCCAGGGCCGACTTCAGCCTGCAGCACAGCCTGGGCACCGGCCTCTATTGGAGCTTTCGCAACAACGACCACGATGGCATCAGCTGGGAGCAGCTGCAGCGCCTGAACGACACCATGAACGACCTGGTGGAGCAGGACCTGCCCATCCGTCGGCACAAGCTCTCGTGGGAAGAGGCCATGGCCCACTTCGCCGCCACCGGCGAGGATGACAAGGCCGAGCTCTTGCGCCAGCGCAATCCTCCCCATGTGGTGCTGCACAGCTGTGGCCAGTGGTCGGACCTTGCCCACGGACCCCTGGCGCCTTCCACTGGCGTGCTGGGCCACTTCGAGCTGGTGGACCACGACAAGGGTTTCGTGCTCAACCTGCCGCGTCGGGAGCTGCCCTTCGCCATCGAGCCGCTGGAGGTGGAGCCCCACCTCTTCACCATCTACCAGGAGCACAAGGAGTGGGGGCGCATCCTGGGAGTGAACACCGTGGGGCGCCTGAACACCATCATCGCTTCCGGGGAGATCGAGGCTTTCATGCGCACGGCGGAGGCCCTGCACGAGCAAAAGGTGGGCCGCATCGCCCAGCGCATCGCCGCCGAGCGCGAGCGCCTGCGCGTGGTGCTCATCGCCGGTCCATCCAGCGCAGGAAAGACCACCTTCGCCAAGCGCCTGAGCACGCACCTCACCGTGCTGGGCCTGCGGCCGCTCACCCTGGGCACGGACGACTACTTCGTGGGGCCGGAACAGACCCCCCGGGATGCGGAGGGACACTACGACTTCGAGCATGTGGAGGCGGTGGACCTGCCCTTTTTCAACGAGAGCCTGCTGCGCCTGGTGGAGGGGCAGGAGATCGAGGTGCCCACCTTCAATTTTCAGACCAAGGCGCGGGAGTTCAACGGCCGTCGCATGCGCCTGGAGCCGGACCAGCTGCTCATCGTGGAGGGCATCCACGGCCTGAATCCCCTGTTGACGGAGATGGTGCCGCCGGAGCGCAAGTTCCGCGTTTTCGTGTCGGCCCTCACGCAGTTGAACCTGGACCGCCACAACCGCATTCCCACCACCGACAACCGCCTCATGCGACGCATGGTGCGCGACCACCGTTACCGGGGGCACAGCGCCCTGTCCACCCTGCGCAGCTGGGCCAGCGTGCGCCGGGGCGAGGAGCGCTGGATCTTCCCCTTCCAGCGCGAGGCCGACGCCACCTTCAATTCCGCGCTGGACTACGAACTGGCCGTGCTCAAGCCCAAGGTGGAACCGCTGCTCATGCAGGTGAAGGCCTTTGAACCCGAATACGCCGAGGCCCGCCGCCTGGCCCAGTTCCTTTACAACTTCATGGCGGTGGAGGAGCGCAGCGTGCCGCGCACCTCCATCCTGAGGGAGTACATCGGGGGCAGCGCGTTCGCGTACTGATCAAGCCAGGGCCGATTCCGCGCCTCGACGCTCCCTCGTCAAGCGCTTTGGGGGCATGCGATCTCGAGGGCGGGCGCCTGAGCACGAGAGCGGGAAGGGTCAATCCGGCACTTCTGGGTCGAGTTTTAGCCAAAGGCACCTGCGCCTTTGGCCATGAGCGGGAACGATGAACAGGGCGGGATCGGGCGGGAGGAACTTTTCCTACCTTTCCGCCTTCCAAGGCTGGGCGATGGGTCGCCCGGTTGCCATTCCAAATACAGGGAGAGCCGATGAAGCGCATCAAGACTCTCATCATGGGAGCCGCCGGCCGCGACTTCCACAATTTCAACTGTGTGTTCCGCGAGGACGAGCGATACGAGGTGGTGTGTTTCACCGCCACCCAGATCCCGGACATCGACGGGCGGCGTTACCCCGCCGAGTTGGCCGGGGCGCTCTACCCCGAGGGTATTCCCATCCACGACGAGCACGAGCTGCAGGAGCTCATCGCCCGTCATGGCATTGAAGAAGTGGTCTTCAGCTACAGTGATGTGCCCCACGAGGTGGTGATGCACAAAGCTGCGCTGGTGAACGCCTGCGGCGCGGACTTCCGCATGCTGGGCGGCCGCCTGACGGAGCTGAAGAGTTCCAAGCCCGTGATCAGCGTGTGCGCCAGCCGCACGGGCTGTGGTAAAAGCCAGACCACGCGCCGGGTGATCGAGATCCTGCGCGCCGCCGGCAAGAAGGTGGTGAGCGTGCGCCACCCCATGCCCTATGGCGATCTGGCCGCCCAGAAAGTGCAGCGCTTCGCCGCCGTGGAAGACTTGGCCAAGCACAAGTGCACCATCGAGGAGATGGAGGAATACGAACCTCACATCGCCATGGGCGGAGTGATCTACGCTGGCGTGGACTACGAGGCCATTCTGCGCCAGGCGGAGCAGGAGGCGGATGTGGTGCTGTGGGACGGCGGCAACAACGACACGCCCTTCTTCAAGGCCGATGTGCAGATCGTGGTGGTGGACCCGCACCGCCCGGGCCACGAATTGAGCTACTACCCGGGCGAGACCAACCTGCACAAGGCGGATGTCATCGTCATCAACAAGATCGAGACCGCCGATCCCCAGAATGTGGCGGAAGTGCGCGCCAACTGCCGCATGGTGAACCCCGAGGCCATGATCATCGACGGCGCCAGCCCCATTCAGGTGGAGGATCCCGCCGTGATCCGCGGCCGTCGCGTGCTGGTGGTGGAGGACGGCCCCACCCTCACCCACGGTGAAATGGCCTACGGCGCGGGCATGGTGGCCGCTGAGCGCTTCGGTGCCGCCGACGCGGTGGATCCCCGCCCATGGGCGGTGGGCACCATCGAGGCCACCTTCGAAAAGTACCCGGACATCGGCACCCTCTTGCCGGCCATGGGCTACGGAAGCCAGCAGATCCGCGACCTGGAGACCACCATCAACGCCTGCGACTGCGAGGCGGTGATCATCGGCACTCCCATCGACCTGCGGCGCATCGTGAACATCAAGCACCCCAGCACGCGGGTCTTCTACGAATTGCAGGAGATCGGGCGACCCACCCTGGTGGATGCCTTGCAGCGCCTCATCTGATCCCGATGGCCACCCGGGGATCGCGCTGGCGGTCCCCGGGAAGGCCCCTTTGCGCCCCATCACATGTTCCATTTTTGACGAAGCTCCCCACGCCTGGAAGGGTTGACAATCCCCCTTCCATCCTCTAAACTTGGGGCCTTGCTTTTAGATCGCTTTTGCCGGGCCGTCCAAGGTCGTCCGCTTGTAGCGGCGAGGCGGACCCGGTTCATGGCGTAGCGGCAGTGAGCGCGCGCCGAACAGGGGGCTTTATGCGACATGACCATGGTTGACGCCGGCTTCGGCCCTCACCTCATGCTGGACCTGGGCGACTGCGATGTGGCCTGTCTGACCGACCTCCCCTATATCTTCAATCTCCTCAACACCTTGCCCGACGAGATTGGGATGACCAAGATCACCCAGCCCTATGTCTTTCCCTACGAGGGCCTCGTGCCCGACGACGAAGGCATCACGGGAATGGTGATCATTGCGGAATCCCACATCTCCGTGCACACTTTTCCCCGCAAGAAGTACTGTTTCGTCGACCTCTTCTCGTGCAAGACCTTCGATGTGGATCGTGCGCGTGAACGGTTGATCGAGGCCTTCGGCAGTAGACGGCCGGAGGTGCATCTGGTGCAGCGCGGCAGCGAGTTCCCCCGTGGCATGATGGTGGGCGACTCCTCCGATGCCTGCGCCGTTGAATCGGAACCGATGCGGCTGAGATAAGCCGGGCCTCACACGCCGAAATCAGCAGGACACCCATGTTGCTGGACGAGCTCATCGCCCGTGCCAGCGGGGCTTTTCTTGGCCTGGAACCGCAAGAGGCGGCCTGGGAAAGTGCCCGCGTGGCCGTGTTGCCCGTGCCCTACGACGGCACTTCCACCTACCAGAAGGGCGCCGATCAGGGCCCCCGCGCCTTGCTTGCGGCCTCCGCCCAGGTGGAGTTCTACGACATGCAGTGCCACACGGAAGTGCACGGCGTCGGCATCTGCACCCTGGGGGAGTTGCCGGTGACGGCGGAGGTGGATCCCTGCCGCATGGCGGATATGGTGCACGAGGCCACGGCCGGTCTCATCGCGGCACAGCGCTTTCCCGTCATCCTGGGGGGCGAGCACAGCGTGAGCATTGGCGCCATCCGTGCGGCCCAGGCGGCCTGGGAAGAGTTGACCGTCGTGCAGGTGGACGCCCACGCCGACACGAGGGAAGAGTATCACCACAGCCCGTGCAACCACGCGTGCGTGATGGCCCGCGCCCGGGAGGGCGGTCCCATCGTGCAGGTGGGCATCCGCAGCCTGGATGCCTCGGAGCTCTCGGCCATTGACGCCGCACGCCTGCATGCGGCCCATCGCGTGCACCGGGATCCCCACTGGCTGGAGAAGGTCCGCCCGCAGCTCACCCGGCGGACCTGGCTCACCATCGACCTGGATGGACTGGATTCCAGCATCATGCCCGCCACGGGCACGCCGGAACCCGGTGGCCTCACCTGGATCCAGCTCATGGACCTGGTGCGCCTGCTCGCCCGGGAGAGCGAGGTGGTGGGTTTTGATGTGGTGGAGCTCAAGCCCATGCCGGGCAATGGCGCGCCGGATTTCCTGGCCGCCCGCCTGGTGCACCGGGTGTTGAGCGAGGTTTTTCGCGATCATCCGGACGCCCGCCTGCCCGGCGCCGCCCCCTTGGCCTGATTCAGCTTTGTTCGGACAGGAATCGTCGGCCAGGCCGCCCGCCTGGTGACAGCCCTGTCGGATCTTGAACAAGGCGAATTCTTTAGCCATCAACACTTTCCAATGCGTCTTCGTGCTGGCCCTGTCAAAATCGGGCAGGGGAAGGCGAATTCCTCTTCCAACGGAATTTCCGGGTGTCAAATGGTATTGACAGTCAATGGGATAAAACCATAGGTTGGCCCACTTGCTGTCAGGCACTCGAGGCACGATTCTTGCATGGCGTGCGGCGCGTGCCATCGTGCATGGGCACGCGGTGAAGGGAAGTGGCGCGCCCCCGGGCGTCCTTCATTCAAGGCTCACGCAAGCCGATCACCTTGTGCTTGGCGGTCGTGGTGCTCACGCCTGATGAGACAACAAGCGATGGTTCAACAAAAGGAAGGTTCCATGAAGAAACTCGTGCTGGGTGGCCTGCTCATGATGCTGGCCGCGCGCTCCTTCGCAGGGGTGTTCATCAGCGAATACATCGAAGGAACGGGAAGCAACAAGGCCCTGGAGATCTACAACGGCACCGGCGCGTCCATCAACATGATGAACGACTACCGGCTGGGCGTGGCTTTCAACGGCGTCGCCACGGCTACCATGTACCAGTTCAACAAGAATGTGGCGCCGGGCGATGTCTTCGTGGTGGCCAACAGCTTTGCTAATGTGGCCATTGTGGCTTTGGCTGATACCTTGAGCAATGGCTTCGCCAACTGGAATGGGGACGACTTCATCGGCCTCTACCAGATGGTGGCCGGCAGCCCCGTGCTCGTGGATGTGTTCGGCGTGCTGGGCACGGATCCCGGCACCAGCTGGACCGTGGCCGGCGATGCCGCCGGCACCGTGAACCACACCCTGATCCGCAAACCCACTTACCTGGCCGGCAACACGAACTGGGCACTGAGTGCGGGCACCAATCCCACCGATGCGGAGTGGACCATCGGCGCCGTGGACACCTGGGCGGATCTGGGCATGCACACGGTGGACACGGGCGTTCCCGTCATCGGCGGCATGACCCACACCCCGGAGAACCCCCACAGCACGGAAACGGTGACGGTGACGGCCAATGTCTCGGACAATGGCACCCTCACGGCGGTCAGCCTGCTCTACACGGTGGATGGCGGCGCGGTGCAGACCGTGGCCATGACCTTGGGCGTGGCTCCCAGCTACAGCGGCGTCATTCCCGCCCAGGCGGATCTGGCCGTCGTTGCCTATCACATCGAGGCCACCGACGACGCCGCCAACACCACGGTGAGCGGTTCCGGAACCTACACGGTGCACGACAGCTTCCCTTGTGCCGACATGGCCACCATCCGCGCCAATGACGCCAATGGCAGCCCCCTGCTCCTGAATCAGGTGCGCAGCGTGTGCGGCGTGGTCACCGCCACCAACCAGTTCGGCGCGGCCGGTCCGGTGTACATCACGGGCTCCACGGGCAGCGTGGCTCTCTACGGTGCGGGCTACCTCACCGGCGTCACCATTGGTGACGAGATCCAGGCCACGGGCACGGTGGGCTTCTACAACGGCCTCACCGAGTTCATCAACCCCACCTTCCTGAACATTGTCGCCCATCCCGGTGAGCCCACCCCGGTGCCCGTCACCCTGGCCCAGCTCATCGCGGGCGGCGAATCCTACGAGGCCCAGTTCGTCAGCCTCACCGGCCTGACCCTGGATCCCGCCGCCGTGTGGCCCGTGATCAACACCAACGGTTCCGTCACGGTGTGGCAGGGCACGGACTCCTTCACCATGTATGTGGACCGCGACACGGACATCGACGGCACGCCGGCTCCCACGGGCACCTTCGACCTGAAGGCCATTGTCGGCCAGTTCGACGCGGCCACGCCCTTTTTCGAGGGCTACCAGCTGCTGCCCCGCTTCACCACCGACCTCACCTTCGTGGGCAACCAGCCCCCCGCCGTGGCGGGTGTCAGCCACAGCCCCTATGTGCCGTCCTCCAGTGAGAGCGTGACCATCACCGCCACCGTGACGGACGATGCGGCGGTGGCCGGCGTCAGCATGGTCTACCAGGTGAATGGCGGCGGTTGGGCCCCCATGCCCATGAATCTGGTCTCCGGCGATGTGTACGACGCCATCCTGCCGGCTTATCCCAACCTCTCCGTGGTGGAATACTATGTGGAGGCCACGGACGACATGGGCGAGACCAACGCCAGCCCCACCAACACCTACACGGTCTACGATGTCTTCCCCTGTGGCGACATCGCCGCCATGCGCGTGCTGGACACCGCCGGCGTGCCCGTGATGGTGAACCAGCGCGTCTTCGTGTGCGGCACCGTCACCGCCACCAACCAGTTCGACGCCACCCGTGGCCCCATCTACATCACGGGCTCCACGGGCAGCATGGCCCTCTATGGCACGGCGGCCCTGCCCGCCGGTCTGGTCATCGGCGATGAGGTCGAGGCCATCGGCACCATCAAGAACTACAACGGCCTGATCGAGCTGGATCCCACCGAGTACGCCAGCATCACCGGGCATCCCGGTGCCCTTGCCCCTGTGGAGCTGACCCTGGCCCAGCTCATCGCCGCGCCCGAAGCCTACGAGGCCCAACTGGTGAAGGTCAGCGGCCTGACGCTGGATCCCGCCGCCGTGTGGCCGGCTTCCGGTTTCAACGCCACGCTGACGGTGTGGCAGGGCACGGACAGCTTTGCCCTGCAGATTGACAAGGACACGGATCTGGACGAAGGAACGGCCCCGGTGGGCGCCTTCGACCTGGTGGCCCTGGTCGGCCAGTACGATACGGCCACGCCCTTCGACGCCGGTTACCAGCTGCTGCCCCGCTTCCAGACGGACATCACTGTGGTGCCCACCGCCCTGGACACGCCGGTGCTGAGCATCGTGTACGCCAATCCCAATGTGATCGTCAGCTGGGCCCCGGTGACCAACGCCACCAATTACACGGTCTTCACTTCCACCACCAGCAGCTACAGCGGCTGGGATGCAGGCGTGGCCGTGGGCAATGTCACCACCATCACCATGCCGACATCCGGCAAGGCCTTCTACAAGGTGGTGGCCAACAACTAAGGCGCATCCGCGCCGCATTGGGAGCAGAATGTCTGCCGCGGCGGTCCCCCGATCTCGGGGGGCCGCCTTTTCACAAGCTGCCGCGTGGCCTCCTTCAGGAGCCTGCGCGCTCAGCCGATGGAGTCGGACAGCGTAGGGAAGCCGCTGTCCGCGCTTCAAGGAAGAAGTCCGGAAGAGTTCAGCCATGGAGGCCTTGTGATCCATCCCCCCATCCGCCGCGTGGCTCTGGCCCTCCTGCTGGCCAGCCAGGTGCAGGCCACCGGTGTGTTCATCAGTGAATACTGCGAGGGCAGCAGCTACAACAAAGCCCTCGAGATCTACAACGGCGGATCCACCACCGTGGATCTGGCCAACTACCGTTTCGGCCTGGCGCCCAATGGAGGTGCCACGGCCACCCTCACCACCCTCAGTGGCACGGTGGCTCCCGGCGATGTCTTCGTGGTGTGCCACGCCAGTGCCAGCGCCACGCTGCTGGCCGTGGCCGATGCCACCAGCAGCGGCTTCGCCAACTGGAATGGCGATGACTTCGTGGGCCTTTACGAAATGGTGGGCGGCAGTCCCGTGCTGGTGGATGCCATCGGCGTGCTGGGCACGGATCCTGGCACCGGTTGGGCCGTGGCGGGCACGGTGGATGGCACCACGAACCACACCCTGGCCCGCAAGAGCTCCATCGTGGACGGCACCACCAACTGGCCTCTGAGCGCCGGCACCAGCTCCGCGGACAGCCAGTGGGATGTGCTGGCCATCGATGTGTTCACTGGCTTTGGCAGCCACAACGCCGCCGATCCCGGCCTGCCCGTGCTCAGCGGCCTGATGCACAGCCCTGCCACCCCGGCCGCCGCACAGGCGGCAAGCGTGAGTGTCAGCGTCACGGACAATGGCAGCGTGAGCAGCGTGCTGCTGGGCTATCGGGTGAATGGCGGGGCCTGGCAGAACCTGGCCATGAACGCCGGAACACCACCCCTTTGGCAGGTGAGCATTCCCGGCCAGGCCGCCAGCGCCCAGGTGACTTATCTCGTCACCGCCACGGACAACCTGGGCAACTCGGCCACCAGCGCGAGCAACAGCTACACGGTGGCCGCCGCCAACACGGGGCCGGTCGTTGCCAACACGGCCCACGCACCCTTGGTGCCCACCAGCAGCCAGACGGTCACGGTGAGCGCCGACATCAGCGACAATGGCAGCGTGGCTTCCGCCCGCATCCTTTACACGGTGAACAGCGGGGCCACCCAACTGGTGACAATGAGCGCGGGAGCACCCCCCGCCTGGAGCGGCATCCTTCCGGCCCAGGTCAATGGCGCCACGGTGAGCTACCTCGTGGAGGCCACGGACGATGAGGGGCTTTCGGTCAGCGGCGCACCAGGCACCTACACGGTGAGCAACCAGCCCGCGCCCACCCCGGTGACGGCACCCGTCTTCACCGAGGCCAGCCTCTCCCTGGGCACCGTCCTCACCACGGGGACGGGCACGGCCACGGCCCATCTGGTGAACACGGGCTCGGTGCCGGTGGTGGTGGAGCGCATCCTTGCCCTGGGCGGCCCCTTCACCGCCAGCCCGGCTTCCGCCACGCTGGCGGCAGGGCAGAGCCTGGCCATCACCGTGAGCATCCAGCCTCCCCACAACCTGGCCTACAGCGGATGGCTCAGCGCCAGTGGGGACTGGGGCGCCACGGCCATTCCCCTCAGCGCCAGCGGCGATTACCCGGGCACCACCTGGGACGCCACCTACAACCAGAGCGGCACCGCGCTCAAGAACACGCTGGCCTCGCTGGTGAGCGGACAGACGGTGATCAGCTACGACGCCGCCCGACTGGAGATGTTCAGCGACCTCGACAATGTGAACGGGTGGGTGGAGTGCGTCTACACGGGCCTGGATGTGCAGACCACGGGCATTCCCGACAACACGGTGATGAACACGGAGCACACCTGGCCACAGTCCTACGGTGCCGAAGGCGATGCCCGCAGCGACCTGCACCACTTGTTCCCCACGGACAGCGGCGTGAACAGCAGCCGGGGCAACCTGCCATTTGGCGAGGTGGTGGTGTCCTCCTCGGGCTATCCCATCGGCGGTTCCGACCGAGGCACCAACGCCGCCGGTGTCACCGTTTTCGAGCCCCGCGACCTGCACAAGGGGGACTGCGCCCGCGCCGTGATGTACTTCGCCCTGCGCTACGGCAACCTCTTCGGCTTCCTGGACATGGCGGGGCAGGAGAGCGTGCTGCGCAACTGGCACCTCTTCGACCCCGTCTCCACCAAGGAGAGCACGCGCAACAACGACATCGCCCTGGTGCAGGTGAAGCGCAATCCCTTCATCGACCAGCCGGGCCTGCTGCTGCGTCTGGCCTCCCTCTCGGGCAGCGCGGATTTCCCCGCCACGGCGGCGGCCGTCACCTGCCTGCCGGACACCTTCGAGGTGGCCACGGCGGGGGCTCCCCTCATCGCGCGCCTGTGGCTGACCAACACGGGTGGCAGCAGCATGAGCATCAGTTCCATCAGCACGAATGAAGCCTCCTGCCTGAGCGTGGGCACCTGGCCCGCCAGTCTGGCGCCGGGCGCCAGCGCCTCCGTGCCCATCACCATCGGTGGTCCCTGCGACGGTGTGGCCACGGTGACGGTGAGCAGCAGCGCGGGCACCCGGGCCGTGCCCTTCTATTGGAGCTGGAGTGCCGCCGCCCCTTTCGCGCCGGTGGTGGCCATTTCCCCGGTGAGCGGCGGGCGCCTGCTCAGCTGGACGGCGGTGAGCGGCGCCACCAGTTACCGCGTGGAGAGCGCGCTGTCTCCACAAGGACCCTGGAGCACCCTGACCACCCAGGGCGCCACCACGCTGCTGGTGCCTGAGAGCAGCGCGAACCTGGGTCTCTTCCGGGTGGTGGCCCTGCCCTGACCCGTTCCAGGCGCGGACATCCCGCCGGAAAACCCTTCGGCGGGCTCTGGCCATTTACACCGAACCGGGGCGGCGATCTCAAACAATGAGATTCGTCGCCCCTTTCGCTGGGCAGGCAGGGGCACGATTTTCCCCTTGCATGTGCTGGAAAGCGGTGTTATGCTGTTCGCGTCCTGTGTGGCTGCAGAAGAGTGCCTCGCCTGCCGATGATGGGGCGGCGGCACAGCCAAGTGAAAAGGAATCCTATCGACGCCTGGTGGAATTGTTGTTTCGTGTGCACATGAAGTCGGTTGACACGGAGACGATAATTCCCTCATGGCGTCCAATCCGGGCGCAGGTCCGGTTTTTTTATGCCGGACGGGGCATGTGGCGGTCTTCGGCAAGATCCGGCTGGTAAAAGCATCCTGGAGGACGGAATGAAGAGACTCACCCTCGGCGCGGCGGTCCTGACGGCACTGGTGATCCCCTGGCAGCAAGCCCACGCGGTGTCCGAAGCTGCGGTGATCTGGCTGCTCATCAGCCCGGGTTCACGCCCCGCAGGCATGGGCGAGGCCTTCGTGGCCCTGGCCGACGACGCCAGCGCCACCTGGTGGAACCCCGCCGGACTGGCTTTCAGCGAGGGGCGCGATGTGCGCATCATGCACAGCGACTGGCTGCCCGCCTTCAATCTGGACGACATTTTCTTCGACTTCGCCGCCGCCTCCTGGCGCATGGAGAGCCTGGGCGGAACCCTGGGTGCCAGCGTCATCTATTTGAATGAAGGCGACCAGACCCACACCAACGAGGCCGGCGATGTGCTGGGTGTCATCACCAGCAAGGAGTACGCCCTGGGCTTGAGCTACGGCACCAACCTCAACCCCGAGCTGGGCATGGGCATCACGGGCAAGCTCATCGTCTCGGATCTGGCCAGCGGAGTGGAAGTGGGCCAGCAGGAGGCGGGCACGGGCATCAGCTTCGCCGTGGATCTGGGCATGCTGTGGCGCACCCGCGTGCCCATGACGGACATGCCCCTCAACCTGGGTTTCAACCTGGCCAACATCGGCCCGGAGATCAGCTACGCCGATGAGGCCCAGGCCGATCCACTGCCCACCAATTTGAAGCTGGGCGCAGCACTGCAGGCCTACGCCGACGAGCACAACGAGGTCAACCTCGTGATGGACATCAACAAGCAGCTGGTGCACAAAGAACTCAGCAGCCGCACGCCCAAGACGGACGCCAACGGCGCCCAGCTTTATTGGGATGATCAGGGCGATTTGACCATCGATCCCTTCGACGAGGATGGCAACCCCTACCAGGCCGCCTATGAGACGGAGTACGAGACGGATCCTGTCTTCAAGGCCATGTTCAGCTCCTGGGCGCCGGACGGCATGCAGAAGGAACTGCAGAGCTATGTCTACAACGTGGGCGCCGAGTACTGGTACAAGGGCGAGGCGGGCGGCCTTGGCAAGACGGCTTTCGGCCTGCGTGGCGGCTATCTGAACGACATGAGCGGCCACATCAAGTCCTACACGCTGGGCATGAGCCTGCTGGTGAACATGGTCAGCCTGGACTTCAGCTACGAGCTGAGCACGGACAAGGACAATCCCTCGCCGCGCGACAAGACGATCCGCTACTCCCTGGGCTTCACTTTCTAAGCCCATGCGAATCGCCGCGCGCCTGACTCACACTGTTTCGGCCCCTGGATCGCCTCGCGCGGTCCGGGGGCTTTTCACCTTGGGCCTCTTCGTGGCCGCGCTGGCCCTGGACGCCGGCGCCCAGACGCGACGCGTGCTGGTGCTGCGGGTGGACTTCCCGCCCGACACACTGGAAACGACCACCGGCGACGGCTCCTTCGAGAGCGCTTTCCGTTTCGCGGAGCCTGGCCCTCTGGATCCCCTGCCCCACGACTCGCTCTATGTGGATTCCCACCTGCGCTTCCTGGAACATTGGTACCGGCGCGCCTCTGCGGGGGCGCTGGAGCTGGAGTGGGAGATCTGGCCCGCGGGCCCTTCGGCGCAGGCGGCCTACACCCTGGATCATCCCATGTGGCACTACCACTGGAACCAGTCCTCGGCGCGCACGGACGAGCAGCTGGCCGAGCTCTTCCGCGATGCCCTGGTGAAGGCTGACGAGGATCCCGGTCTGCGCGTGTTCGACGACGCGGGCCAGCGGCGTTTTGACTCCGTGATCGTGCTCCACGCTGGCGTGGGACAGGATTTCGGCGAAGACGCCACGCCCCACGACATACCCAGCGCCTGGCTGGGCCCCTCGCAGGACGGCAGTCCCGCCGCCCACGAGGGCCCGCTGCGGGATGTGCGCGCGGTGGGCGACACCCTGACCTGGACCGTGCGTCAGGGTCTGCTGGTGCCTGAAAGCGAGAACCACGAGACCTTCTCCCACGGCTTGGCGGGCCTGCTGGTCCTGCAGTTTGGCCACGAGCTGGGCCTGCCCAACTTGTACGAGAGCACCACGGGCCGCAGCGTGATCGGCAAGTGGGGTTTGATGGATCAGGGCAGCGCCAACTACCTGGGACTGTTGCCCGCTCCGCTGGACGCCTGGAGCCGCTTGTGGCTGGGCTGGGGCGCGGCGCAAACGCTGGGCTCCGCGCGGGACAGCGTGCAGGTGGCCGCTCCCGACGGCCCGGCGTCCCTGCCCCGCCTGCTGCGCATTCCCCTGACCGACGACGAGGCCTTTCTGGTGGAATACCGCCGTCGTGCGGAGGAGGGGCGGGACTGGACCTGGGCCAGGGACCGTGCGGGAAGCTGGGCGCGCCTTCACAGCGATTTCACCGTCAGCTACCAGGACACCCTGGGACAGGCTGGTGACAGCACGGGTGTGTTTGTGGAGGCGGGCAACCTGGATTTCGACCTGCCGGGCAGCGGCCTCCTGGTGTGGCATGTGGACCAGCGGGCCACCACGGCGGAGCGCGTGGCCGCCAACACGGTGAATGACGAGGCCCTGCGCCGGGGCGTGGATCTGGAGGAGGGCGACGGCGTGCAGGACATGGGCCGGGAATACGGCCTCTTCTCGCCACGCTCATCGGTGGGGCTGGGCGGTCCGGAAGACCCCTGGCAGCAGCCCAGCACGGGCTGGATTTTCGCCAATCCCCACTACGCCTATGGCGATGTGAGCCTGGCATGGGACACGGAACCCTCCACCGCCACCAACGATGGCCTCTTCACGGGATTGCGTCTGCACGCCTTCAGTGGTCCGGTGGGCAGCGGCGCGGAGCGCTCCTACCCCGCTGCGGGTCGCTTCAGCCTTGACTGGGATTTCCGGCCCGCCAG
>Ga0172367_10004581_pt1 | contig 17146 bp, 14 predicted proteins | sample Lak10m_FD_114542 | JGI IMG/M metagenome (GOLD analysis project Ga0172367, IMG submission 114542) | Freshwater microbial communities from Kabuno Bay, South-Kivu, Congo - kab_022012_10m | ecosystem: Environmental > Aquatic > Freshwater > Lake | place: Democratic Republic of the Congo: South-Kivu...
CGGTCGGATACTCATCAATAAAATGCAGTAAATTCATCCTTGTTGGTTTTACGTTCAACTCAAACCAACGGCTCTGGAACGTAATCTATCTACGTACTGGCAAACTGTGGGGGAATCAGTATATTTTTTCTGTTTGAGAAGTAACCTTCAATGATGTTGTCAGTATAAACCGAATTGTTTGAGCACGCGTTGAACCAATTATACAACTGTTACTGAAGGCAAGATTATGAACCGACAATCCGTGCTTGTAAAGGAACCAGAGAATTTGAATCTTTATCGCCATATGAACATCTACGACCTATACCACCGAATGGAATCGAACAAGGTCGTTCTTTCATTCAAAGGCGATATCACTTCTGAACTGATGTCCTCTATTTTGCAAATCATAGAGCAGCGAATGGAAGACATGAATGAGGCACCGAAACTGAGAAAGAAGGTTTACAATGTTTTGGTGGAATGCCTGCAAAACCTCTATCACCATATAGATGAATTCCCTGTTGAACCAAAGGCAAATCTCAGAGACCGTTCTGCCATATTCATGGTAAGCCTTAATGCAAATGGTTACTCGATAACTACCGGCAATTACATTCTTACAAGAAAGATCGATGACTTTCAGGATAAGCTGGAACGTATCAATTCCTTGAGCAAGGATGAACTTAAGGGACTTTACAAGGAAGTACTGACCAGCGATGAACGCAGCACGAAAGGTGGTGGAGGACTCGGTATGATAGATATTGCCAGGAAAACTGGTAAGAAATTGAACTATGAATTCGCACGGCTGAATGAGAATTACTCATTCTTTAGCCTGAACATTAATATTGAAGAAGAAAACTAACCATCAAACTCGGTAATATGGAATCGATTTTTATTGACGGAACACCGAAAACACCAAACGTAAGTTTTGATCACGACAAAGGAATTCTGCTACTGAAAGGCAGATCCATACCTGAAAACTCAATCGAATTTTACAAGCCGCTGGTCGATTGGCTTGAGAAATATGCATCAAACCCAAAAGGGAAAACCGTATGCGATATTCAGTTGGAGTATTTCAACACCAGTTCCAGTAAATGTTTGTTGGATCTTTTCAAAAAGATGGAAACCATGAGCAAAAACGGTAGCGAGATCACCATCAATTGGTATTATGAGGAAGATGATGAAGACATGCTCGAAGCCGGAGAAGATTACCAAAGCATCATCAATGTTCCGTTCAAAATGATAGAGATGCAGGACTGATCTGTTTCAGAATATATTCTTGAAGCCCTGCCATTTGGTGGGGCTTTTTCATTTCTGACCTTCGGTAAAATTGCCAATTGGAGCAATACTCTGAATCAACAGCATGACAGGCTGATAATGAACTTATCAGAAGCAGTTGGTTCAAGTTGTTCATCGGTCAACTACCAGGCTTCGAAAAACCGACCGTTAAGATTTCCGCATCCAACTTGGCAATCGCTCACCCAGCGTTGCCAACGAATCGAGCAACTTAGAAAGTACATCAAAGTAAAGAGTGAACATGAGGAATGCAGACATGGTCCAAATAACGAGCACATTGGCCCAGTAGGTCTCCAAATAAAATCCGAACAGCTTCTTTCTTGGCGCAAAGAAGTGCGACCGCAGAAGGTTGCTCCCCGTTGGGTCCTGGTAGATGGGATGAAGTCGCTGTATCAATTTACCATCACGCTCAATGATGCGGTAGAAGTCGTTGCTGTTAAGAACAAGGTCGCCAAGGCTTTCATTGTAAAAATCATCGCGCATGGAGTTGAACGCCTCCCGTTCTTCTGGAGTTTTGATCTTTGTTGCTATCAAACGGTCCTTCTCCGCATCCTGCGCGTTTCGGATCTTGATGTAGTATCTCGCCAACTTTTCAAGATGGTTCCGTGTTTCATTCAAAAGATCGACATTAATTGAATTTCCCTCAAACTCAGCAGCCTGGGTAAATGCCACTTCCGGATTCCGTTGGTTTTCTCGTTCAAGTTCATTCCGAACCAAAACCACCAAATGCTCATACTTTTCTGACGAAGTTGAATCATTCTGTGTGAGTTCACCAATATTAATGACCCGCTTCTTCAATTCAGGAATCCAATAATCCTTTCTGAATGTGGCCTCGCTTATCCGTTTATCGAACTCAAAAAGTTCGCGTTGGTAGCAGTTGTTCTTGAACTGATGAACAGCCAATGCCTCGTAAGCCCATTTCGAAGCCATGATCTCACCGGTTATCGGTACATTCTCATTGGACGAAAATCTCGGATTCAGTTTTTCGAATTCAACTATTACACCACTTAGCAATAATTGAGGTATAATGAGGAATGGTATGAGAATGTAAATGGTTACCGCATTTCTGAAACTTGCTGAAATGTTGAGCCCCAACATATTTGCGAAGCACGAGGTGGAGAACAGCACCAGAAAATAGGCCATGTTCATTCCTTGAATCTCCAAAATTGTATTGCCTATGAGCACAAACGTTAGCGACTGAACGAAGGAGATGAAGAACATGATGATGATCTTCGATATCAGATAGCTCGATCGGCTCAGATTCAAGAACTTTTCTCGCTTCAGAATCTTACGGTCCTTGATGATCTCCTCGGCACTGACCGTTAGACCGAAGAATAGTGCAACTACCACGCACATGAACATGTAAGCCGGTATGTTGTCATTCTCGCGGAACATGTAGCCGACATCGTCATTGGCGTAATACCGAACCAACAGAGCAAGAATTACTGCCAATACAGGAGTTTCCAAGAAGTTGATGAGCATGTATTGCGCATCAGCCCACTTGGACTTTACATCACGCGTGATGAAAACCTTGAACTGTGCCCATTTTGACGGAATCTGTGATGTGGACGGAAGTATTCCCCCTGTTCCATCAGTTGAGTGCAGCTCCGAATCCATTTTGCCACTGCGCAGGAACTTGTCGTTCCACTCAGATGGACTTACCCGTCTTCCCTGCGTCAGTTGCCCGTATTCATCCAATACCTTGCTTTCAATGATATTGAACACCTGTTCGGGATTCACGTTACCGCAGTTGAAACACTCAACATCTTCGCTGGTCACATCATTGATCTGCGCCTTGAAATACTGAATGGCATCAATCGGGTTTCCATAATAAACTGGGAAACCACCCGTATCAAGAATCATCAGCTTGTCAAACATCTTGTAGATGTCTGATGATGGCTGGTGAATGACCACATAGACCAACTTGCCTTTCAGAGCAAGTTCCTTCAGGAGGTCCATGATATTCTCACTGTCACGCGATGACAGCCCCGAAGTGGGTTCATCCACGAACAGAATGGATGGTTCTCGGATAAGCTCGAGGGCAATGTTCAATCGTTTTCGCTGGCCTCCACTAATTTTCTTGTTCAGCGGACTTCCAACTTTCAGGTCGCGTATCTCAAAGAGTCCAAGACTTTTGAGCGCGGCCATTACAACCTTGTTCAGGCGGTAATTACTGTAACCGGCAAAACACAGTTTAGCGCTATAGAACAAATTCTCGAATACAGTAAGATCCTCTATCAGCAGGTCGTCTTGGGAAATGTAACCAATGAGTCCTTCTACCCGCTTAGATTCTTTGTAAATATCGATGCCGTTTATTCTGACCGCACCTGAAGTTGGAGCCTGATTTCCATTGAGAATGTTGAGCAATGTCGATTTTCCTGCACCGCTGGCGCCCATTACGCCAAGCAATTGCCCCGACCGCTCACGCATGTTCAATCGGTACAGCCCTTTTTTCCCTCCGCTAAAAGCGAATTCAATATCCTTTGCCTCGAATACCAGATCATGATCTACAGCAGAGCGAAGAAACTGACCGACAACATCACTGTAGTAGATAGGCGAAATACCTGATGTACGAATGGAAGCTCCCTGCGATAGTAGATTCAGTCTGTCAGACCTTACTGGTTGGCCATTGATATAAAGTGTTTCGTGCCCAAAGAACTTGAACACGTAAAGACCAACACTGACAATACTTAGTACGCGAATCTCACCATGAAGACCTTCGGCCTTGATGTGGTGTGCGCGGTCAAACCGCTTACCATCACCGCCATCTATCACCAAAATGGTTTCCGAATCTTGTATGTCGGTCTTCTGAGCCTTTACGAAATGGAGACACCGTAGAAATTCCTGCTCATCAATGTTGAACGTGTCGGAAACCGTATTGATAAAATCGAACTCCTGGGCATCGATATTGCCATTTACGTTCACATATTCAATGAGGCGCAACAGAACAATGACCTTCTGTTTCTGTGTCAGCTCTGCATTGATGGCAACACAGATCTTGAGAACCTTTACGGAGCTTTTTGATATGCGCTTCCGCTTCTTTTCGTCCTCTTCGTCCGCAGAACCGTGATACTCACGGAAATACTCATCAAACACTTGAAGATAGTGTTCAACAAGTTCCTTATTAAGTTGCTGTTCAAGAAAGACCTTAACTACTTTTCTACCACTGTCTGAATTGGTATCGTCCTTGGCAACCAAGGCGAAAAGCTGCATAAGGGCTCTTAGTATTCGTTCACTCATCCGCTATTAAAAAAGAAAGGCACCGATACAACGGTGCATCGGTGCCTTTGGTTACGCGTTACGCGTAGAATGTGCTACTTGAATCCTATGACCAACGTTGCACAGCCAGAACCTACGTTAATCGTGTTAAGTTTGGCTTCAATGGTACAATCTATGGTAGAACCGAATTCGAAATCCCAATATGGGGTATTCTTGTAATCGCTGCTTGCGAAAAGACGGTTGTGGTCTTCGTCATAGATCTCGAACACCAGATTTCCATCAGTGAAACCGCTGCATCCGGCAATTCTATATGTGCTTCCACCGTAGAATGTTGCGTGGAATTCAGCAACCTCATCTCCGTTCAACAGTGCACGGTACGACTGACCGTCTGAGATGTACTTGGCCGTTACGTTATTAGCACAGATCTTAGCTATTGAATCGCACTGCGCTGAGGCGGTTCCCACAAAGACGAAACCAGCTACCAGCATCGCCATCATTATTCTAAAGGTCATCGTTCTCATTATTGGCCAACAATTTTGTTTCTGATCGTTTTAACTCTTTCGGCAATCGCATTGAGGTGCTCTGGGGTTATTACCACTTGAGTCTTACTCTTGATCTTAGTGGTCTTGTTTGCGATATCAACCTCCGGTTTTTCATATGTGTACTGGATGTCGATGGCATCGAAATCGTATGCAAGCTCAATAAGTTCATCGACCAACGCATCGTACTCGGGCTGAGAGTAGTACGGAGTGAGCATCTTAACGATGTTGTTCAACGTGTACTTCTGCTCTCCAATCCGGTTGATGATGTTCTGATCTTTGCTCTTCGCAGCAAGTTGTGTAGTGAAATACAGCGTCTCGATCCAACCACCGGCAAGAACCAACGCTCCAACGTTCAAACGATCGTTGTCTTTCAAGAAAGCATCGGCATTCCTGTAGGCAACCGAAACAAGGTTGAGCATGGAATCGCGCTTACCGAAATTGTTCTCAAAACGCTTGATGGTGTTTTCATCAAATGCTCCGGTAATGCCCAACTCATCCGATAGTTTATTGATCACCGCCAGATACTTCAATGCATCCTGACTTTGGTCGTAGATGGTCACGTAGCCAACATCAGCACCATAAACACCCAAGTTGAGCGCTTTCTGGAAGTTGGTAGCATAAGTTGTCACCTTCTTAGGGTCATTAAGGAATTCCTTATTGTACTGTGCCCCTGATTTTTCTATCAGAATGGCGGTTTGAATCGGAGAAGGAATACTGAACAGATTCCCACCAATCGTCATCAACTTAGTAGCCGATGAATCGGCAGCCTGTGTATCTGCACCATCGCCCTTCTTCACATCGGAAACACATCCGACCATTCCAATGGCCGTGAGGGCGAACACCCCTCCTATTCCGATCCACCTGTTCAAATATTTGCTTTTGATCATGACCTAATTCTGGTTAAATATGGTTCGCAAGTAACAAAAAATCGCGCGTATAGCCAATGGCGCCAACGCACTCCAAACCCTTGATTTTACACGGGTTATCGATAAACGTCAATGTGGTCGACAAGGGTCTAAGCTCAGTTTATTGCTGACGTCATACTGATATCAACGACTTCGGGTTACACTTTTTCGCTCAGCAACCACATCAAATTTTGATCCCGATGGTCACGTAAAACGTTCTACCTGATGAGGGAATGATTCCTGGTCCTGGATAACCGGTTGCCCGCCTTGTGAAATACCGATTGTCTGTCAAGTTCTCAACCCCGGCCGCAAATGACATTTTCCAGAATCGATAAGACAGATTCAGATCCATCACATAGTAATTCGGAATGATACCGTTTACCGCATTGCCTGTGAATGTGGAATTGGTGGCATCTGTAAACTGCTTTGATGTGAATGAATACAGATATGAAAGCTTCAGATCCTTCCAACCGAGATCGAGGCCGAATCTGGCAAGTACCGATGGTGTTAATTCAACACGCTTGTTGCGAAACGCAGATTCGCTGCTGCTAACGTATCGCGCATCCAAGAACGTGACGTTGGAGAAAATCCCTAATAGCCAAGGGCTGTTGGGCAGAAAAGTTCGAACAGCATTCCATCTCATATACGTTTCCACACCTACTGTGCGTGCATCGGCAATATTCGTTCGCAATCGATATACACTGAAAAGCTCAGGATCGGTCTGTTGTACGTGACCTATACGATCGTTATAGGCCATCAGAAACCCAGTAATATCAAACTGAAATACCTCCTTTATCTGCCCACGGAAACCCAGATCGGCATTGTAACCCGTTTCATCATTCATGTTCGGATCGATGCGGAAACTCGGATTGCTGACCCACAGATCGGTGAAATTTATCGGTTTGTAGTTCTGTGAGAAGTTGGCATACAGTTCCAAACCGATCAACGGTTTATAACTGAAACCCAGTCCGAATAGCGGAAACCAACGCTGTCTGCGCGATTGCCCGACCCGTGTTGTGTCAAGCACAATATTGTCCGCACCATCACGATAAATGGTCCTCGCGCTTCCATCCGTCTTCGTATCAATGTACTCAATGCGCACACCTGGCGTGATGCTGACCTTCTTTGAGACGTTGAAAATATTCTCAGCAAACCAAGCAATATTGCCGCTTGGGTGGGAACTTGTAGATGAATTGGCGTCCACGTTCTCAAAAACAAAATTGGACCCGTAGCCGGGATCGGCAGCGCCTTGACTATTTACCGTATAACCTCGGTAAAGCCGAACTCCTGTGAGGAAAACCTGCGGTTGCTGGCGAATTAGATACCGTTGAAGATATCGTATCTCAGCACCAATGTTCTGAAATTTGCCATGAAGAAGGTTCCGATAAATGTCGAACTCCGTTGAGGATGGATTGTCAATCGGGTCGCTTTGGTTGGGCGTTCCCTGAAATCCGAGTGCTTCACGCGAAGCCACAAGGCCAAAGATCCGTACATCCAACTTGGAAGATGTGGTGAAGTCGTGTTTCAGCGTGGCAGACATGACATTCCATTTCACTCCGAACCAATTCCGTTCTCTGTACGAAGCTCGGGCATCCTGTTCAAATTGCGCATCAGTGAGTCCGCCAGCCTGCTGCGATAAATACCACATCCGCGTGTATTCCAATTTGATGGAAGTTCCCATTTTTGATGTGTATCGCAAACCAGCATAGGCCGTGTAATTATCGAAGTCTGAATTGCAACGCCAGCAATTGCCCATTTTATAGTTGAAGAAGGTGTAATAATTGAACCTGCCTATTGTTCCTCCAATGGCGTTGTACGTGTTGTAGAATCCGTAAGACCCAACGCTTTGAATGCTTTCCGTTTGGATCTTCAAGCTATCAACCCCCTCTTTCATCACGAAGTTGAGCATGCCACCGAACTGCGGCCCATATTGAAGTGAGGCTGCCCCACGGACCACTTCAACCCGTTCAATAGATTGCATCGGTGGCGAATAATAGCTTTCGGGATAGCCCAAAGCATCAGCGGCAATGTCGTAACCGTTTTGTCGCGTATTGAAATTCTCAGTTCGGTTCGGACTGAGGCCTCTTCCTCCTACTCCGATCTGAATTCCTCCGCAATCGGATTCCCAGATGTTGAGGCCAGCCACTTGCGAGAAAATCTGCCGCGCACGGTTTGACGCAAGATTGGCCGTAATGTTCTCCATTTGAATGACCTCGGTCTTCTTTCCTGCGTAAATGGCAGTTCCCTCAACCGCCCGTAACGTGGTCATGGTGCTTTCAGATATTCTTTCGCCCGAAATGGTCACACCTGCTAGATCCTGCGCCAACGGCTTCAACTGTACATCCAACCGATGCATGCCCGATTTCGGGTCAATGGTATGTTCCTGTTTGGCAAATCCTGTCTGAAAGAAGGTCAGTTTCTGAGGGCCGGGATTCAGCCCCGTTATCTTGTAATTACCGTGTTCGTCCGTGCTGTAGTTCTCCGAAACGCCAGCCAAATGAACGATCACACCGAACAATGGCGCACCATTCTGTTCTGTTACCGTTCCCTTGATGGTCACTTGACCGAAAGCAATGGAAACAGCCAGAAATAGGATTGAAAGCAGGCTACAGATCCTCATAATCTATGATCCAATCCTTGTGAGCAAATCCATCGTTGACCTCAGAAAGATCCAACTTATTGTCAATGTAGCGTCTGCTTCGCCTTCCGTTCAACGCCACAAACACGTCTGCGGTCACTACCGGATCCATTACACCGATAGAGCGGAATTCATTTTCCAAAATGGAAGCGTATTGCAGAAGCAGATCGGGCTGCGAACTCATCTGTTTCTCTTGAACAGGCGTGAGATAATGCGGATTGTGAATATCCCAGACCCTACCCGTTTCGGGGTCGGAAACATAGAATTGAGCACTTGCCGCCTTTTCCATCAACATAACCCGCCAAGAGAATCGAAATCCTTGTTCTGTCCAAAACAAATGTCCAGGATAAAGCAAATAACGGAATGGAAGAATCATTTGAATAAGGAGATGAACTGCCAAACAATAAGCAAGGAAATTGGTCAATTTTGGGTTCCATGAGACCGAAACGGGCGATCTGAATTTGAAAAGTCGTTCGAGGCGACTGACAATCTTCTCATGCACATCTATCGGGAAGAAAAGCCACGTCAGTACGATCATCACCCAAGGGAACATACCAATTGGAAACATGAATCCTGTGATGACGTGAAAGCCTACAACTGCCAAATACGCAAATGGCAACGTCTTTCTGAAAGCGAGCAAAAATGGAATTGACAGATCGTAAATGGCACCGCCCCAACTGAACAGAAAAGCCGTCAGTTTCCATTCGAATGCTTTACCGATGGTAGGGAGCTGAGTGAACGGAACAAACCAAGTCTGCAACGGCTGAGCCCGGAAAAGCCAATCGGCATTCAGTTTGGCGACACCTGCAAAGAAGTAAACCATGCCCAGTTGCACACGCAATGCGCCTATCGTCCAAAATGGAATACTGCTTCGCGCCATTTGCGGCCGCAACGCAACATCAACCGAAAATCTTCTTCCTGCAGGCATCAGTGCCATTAGTAATGAAAAGATGCTGATGAAATAATAGTGGTTCAGGTAGTTTGAAACGTCAAGCAGTTCCACATAGGTGAACAGAAGGAAAAAAGCGATTGACGAGAATCGGAAAAACAGACCTATGGCAATGAACAAAGCCATAATGGCCATTGCAATGAAGACGAACCACATTCCGTTTCCTGCAAGTGGTTGCACCCAATCGAAACCGTAGAAAGTAAAAAAATAACGCGGTTCGATGTACAACTGTTCGACCCATCCTTTCAGCATGAAACGTAAGGCTCCGGCAAACATCATAAACCCAAAAAGAATTCGCACCGTTACAAGCGGTGCGATACTTACTTCCTCAGCGAGTCTGGATCTGATATTTGCCAGAACATCGGACATCAGTCTCCGTCATTGTCCTGATAATTGATCTGAACACCCAGAGCAGACGACATTTCACTTTTCATCATTGGTGTCAGCATTTGCATCTGCAGGTAAGCATCATCTACAATTGGCTTGTTGCTGACCAAAGTCTCCGACATCGGATCTGGAATGTTCTCCAACGCATTGATGATGGCCGTGAACTGGTCTGCCATGGCATCGGCCAGCAATTGATCGTCTCCTTCGCCCGTCTTCAGACAAACTAGATAATCATACAGGCCTAGGTCATCGCTTCCGTTCTCTCCCATTCCGAGATAAATGTTCCGAAGACCATTTGCCTGATCGAGAGCCAACCTCGCAGAACCGCCTGCGTAGAAAGCCTCAACACTTTCCGGAATCACGGTTCCTCCATTGTATTTGCCGAGCGGAATTTTGAACTTGAAATTCTTCAATGTCTCAAAATCGAAATTGAGCTCATTTACCAACATCGAAATGGCAGTTCCATCAGCTGTACCAACGTTTGCGGTGAATGTGTTCTGGTAGGTTGACCAACCATTATGAATTCCCTGTGCAGTCTGCTTCAACTCTGCGGTAAGCTGTAGCAGATAAGCTCTTCGGGCCGAAGCATTTACATCTGTCGTATAAAGTGCTACAACATCTTCTTCTGTCATGCCTTGGGTACCGAAAAGCAAGTAATCGATGGCCGGAAAACCCACCGAAGACTTTGGGGCAGCGCTCACCATAGTTGCATTGGAAACGTTCGATTCTATTGTGGTGGTATTCGTTGGAAATGTGTTGAACCGTTCCCTGAAAGACACTCCGTTTATCAACCCCGGCCCGAATGAAAACGGACTGCATTTTTGATACGCTTCGTAGGCAGCCCAGAATGAAATTCTTGCTTCCATCAACATACTTGTTGTAGGTGTGGCACAGAACGCCTGTACAGCGCCATCCATCAATGTAACGCCAACCTGAAGGTCGTTGAACCGCGGAACGATGACATTATCAGCGTAGTTGGTCAACATGGCCTGTTGATCGAAATCGCAATGCACCATATCGTCCGGTGCGTTGCAACTGACGAACACCAGAGCAATTGTGATTATGAAAAGGAACTTTCTCATTTGATCTCGTTCTGCGGGAATGCGTTCTTGATGTGACCGATTGCGTTTTCCAATTGCTGATCTGTCAAATTGTAAAGGTTCGTGTTGGGGCCAACGATGTCCAATGCCTGCTCGATCTGTGCATAATTGTAATGGGGAGGAAACTTAGAATTTCCACCATTGAAGTGATATTTGAGCGCCATCATGAAACCGATGGCTTCACTCATGCTATGATGCCTTTTGTAAACGGCATTACCGGAACTGGCCTTTGACCTGTTCAGATAATCGACAGCACTGGCAGCAGATACGATGGCCCATTTCTCTACAATGGTCTGAATGGCAGCATCTCTTTCTTCATAATCCTGTGCAGCAATGGCAGCTCGCGCAGTTCTGAAAGCTGTGGAGACCTCATCATTGATGCCTCCATACAGTTCACCGTTTCTCGTGTTGCAGTATTTGGCCCAAAAACGAGCGTCATCAAGGGTAACAGGATTCGGAAAATCGATCGGGGCACCGAAATAACCAAAGGCCTCATCGAAGTAATGCTCCATCTCGGTGTAGCTTCTTCCTTGCACAAGATCCGTATTGCCTGAGGTTCCCATTCTGTCAGCTGATAGATAGACTTCCATTGCCTGATAGAAGAATACCGCACCCATGAGGCCTTTTTCTATGATCTGGGTCGGTTCAATTCCGTTGGCATTCACCCTGTAACCACTGTTCGGGTCGGTAGAACCCTCAACCAGAACACCGGCAACTCCGCTCGCAGCAGTCTGCGAACTTTGACATGCATCTGCCAGTTGGGCAAACCAGCTCTTGAAGATGGCCGTATCTGCTGAGAAACATTTCGATTTCAGGTCTTTTGAAAACGTCTGACCAACGAAAGGATCTCCAACATTACCGAACATGGCGTTAAGCGTTTGTTCATCAACCGAGGCAACACCAACCGTGTTGGCGGTCTTCATGTAGGTGCTCAGTAGCGCCAACATGTCAAGACGTTCCGTTTGACCCGAAAAATCAACGGTAGAGGCACCATCACGTGCAAATTCATAGGATGATGGAACATCGAGGTCGTCATCCTTATCTGTATTGCAGGATGAAAACAACGCCAACGAAACAATCGCAACAGCAGTTCTGAATGGGATTCGTGGGTTATTGATAAACATAAGTCTCAATTATTTAGAAAGATTTTAAATAGTAGGCAGCAAAACTATGCCCGGCATTCCCCCGAGGCAATACCACAAATCAGGTATTCAGATCGATAAGGTCAATCCATCGGTGGCCACAACCGTGTTGGGAAATACCGTTATTGCTTCCTCCCCCAAGGCTTTCACATCCTTATAGCGTGAAGAGAAGTGGCCGATCATCAGTTGCTTGGCGCTGCTTTTCTCAGCTACCAAAGCTGCATCGAATGCCGTACTATGGAATGTTCGCTCCGCCCTATCCCTCAACGATTCATCATAGGTTGCTTCATGATAGAGCAAATCTGCTCCTTGAGCGAATTCAGGAAGCGGCTGCGGTGCAGTATCGGTGCAGTAAACAAATTTTTTGCGCGGTACTGGAGGGTAAGAAACATCAGCTGCTCGGATCAGATCTCCCTTATCTGTCAAAACATCCAAGCCTTCGCGCAACTGAACTATCTTATTCACAGGAAGACCAAGCCCAATAATTTTCTCTTTGATCAGGTTTCTGAGTTTTGGTGACTCCGTGAACACAAAACCGAAGCAGGGAATTCGATGGTCTTGAGCAAACACACGCACTTCGACATTCTTGTCACGGTACACGAATTCATCAGTGCCTTCTTCAATTGATTCAATTCTAAAATCGAAACTAAGCTGAGCGTCCGCAAGACGCAAATGCAACGAAATGAGTTCGTCTATTCCCTTTGGAACTACCAGTGAAATAGGTTTCCGTCTTCCAAGCAACTCCATGGTCCAAAGCAATCCCATCAAACCGAGGTAATGATCACCATGCAGATGCGAAATGAAAATGGCCTTGATTTTTCCGAGAGACAGACTGAATTTCCGAATTTGAAGTTGCGTTCCCTCTCCACAATCGATCAGATAGTCAGCATCCTCAAACCGTAGCATTTGAGCAGAAGCATTTCTTTCTGCCATAGGCAAGGCAGAGCCACATCCGAGTACCGTCAACTGCATGGCACGAAAATAAAAACGCTGACCTCATCGATCAGCGTTTTCGTACTTGTTAACGTTCGGTCGGTCAATTCATTATCAACATGCCCGATTCAACTGAGTCAGCTCGTAGAACAACAAAGGAATAGCATCCTTTTGCAACTGACGAAAGGTCTATTGAAGTCCTATTTCCACCAACAGCCAAATTGATTGATTCTGTTCTCACCAAGGCACCCAATGAATTCACTATTTGAATGGTAGCCAACTCAGCCTTGTTCGAACGAATATCCAATCCTACAAATCCTGTGCTCGGATTAGGATAAACTGAAACAAGGGCGTCTTCAGAGGCGGTCTCATTGATTCCTACACCACTGGCAATTACTTCCAACGTAGCACCTTGATAGCGGATACCGTTGGTAGTAAAGTTAGTATCTCCGAAAGCTTCCAATAGCGGCCCCATGTCTGCCAACCACGTTCCTGGAGGAACATAATTGGCCAATTCGGCTGGAATAAAATCTGCAGCACGCGCATCGAGAAAGATCGTCAAAGGAAAGATACCATCATTGTTCGGACCACCACCGATGGCAGCAGTCCATGATGCAGCATCACCAGAAATTGTGATGCAACCGTTGGTTTCTGTGAATCCAATAACGGTATCACCTCCGTTCGGCCAATATCCAAAAGGAAAGTCCACAGGATCGTAAGTTGAATTAAAAGCTGCATCTGTAGTGTAAGTCAAACCTGCAGGGAGTCCTTCAATGGTGTCGAGCCTGAACTGGTCTGCAAAAACAGTGATATCCAACGGATTGCCAGGTTGCAGTTCAATTGTAAGAACCGTATCAGCAAATGTTCTCAAATTCACAACTACCTCTTGGTCTTCGCAACCAGAGCATGTGTAAACAGGAATTGGTTCAGAAGGGAGAAATGCTACGCCAGATCCTGTAAAAGTTGAATTTGGGACGCATTGTGCCATGGCATTATAAGATGCAGCAACAATGGTAAGAATGGATAACGTTCGTTTCATGTGTTTGATTTTGTTGGCAGCTAAGCTAAACTTTTGAGCAAAAAAAAGCCTTGACGCAATCGTCAAGGCTTTTCCAATACATTCAAGTTCAGATTACTTCACAGTCATCTTTCTTGTAAGCGTGGTGTTGCCATCGCTCAAAGTGTAGATGTAAAGACCTGAAGAAAGTTGTGAACCATCGAATTTAATGGTGTTGATACCTCTTTCAGCATCAAACTTCTCGGTGCGAACGCGGCTTCCAAGGATGCTGTAAACATTGAATTCAACGCCAGCCATGTTGTAAGGAGCATTGAACTGAATGCTAGAGAAACCTGAGAACGGGTTTGGATAGTTACCGACCAACATGAATTTGTTCTCATCGATCTCATTGATACCAACGATACTTTCTTGAGCAACCAACCAGTAGTCGGAAACAGTGATAGCGCCACCACCAAGAGAAGCAGGAAGGTCTGACATCCACGAACCTGGCTGAATGATTGCACTTAGGTCAGGGTTAGTACCGGCAATACGAACATCAACATCGATCTCCAATTGAACAGCACCACGACCAGCACCATAGTTACCAAGTGCGGCAAGCGTATTCCACTGAGCCTCAGTTCCATTGATGTACACACATCCTTGAGTTGAAGTTTGGTTTGGAGGTGTTCCACCGTTATACCAGTAGCCCCAAGGAGCATTCGCATCGGCAGTTGATTCAACGTCCGTTCCGTAGGTCATTCCGGAAGGAACATTACGAACATCAGTGATCTTGAATGCATCAATGTAAATGGTCACGTTAGTGGGTGGGGCAGGCGCAGGAAGTACTTGGAACGCGATGACAGTATCCTTGAAGGTCACTAGATCCACAATACGGTAGTGGTCGCCACAACCTACACATGTGTAAACAGTAGCCAAGCTGTCTGGCCAAAGACCGAAAGATTCACCGGCCAAAGCTGGATCTGGAGTACACTGGGCATTTGCCATGCCTGTAGAAAGTACTCCGGCAAAAATTGAAAGTAGAACTTTTTTCATGATTGTTTATGAATGATTAGTTAGGAATTACGATTTATTATTCTTCAGAGTTTAGCCCTTTCTCTATCTGTTCCATTGCCAAAAAATCAACTGCCTCAGAAAGTGTTGGGGTAATATTTAAAATGGTATCCAATTGTGAAATTGATATCAACTTGGAAACTGAACGCTGAAGTCCGCAGAGAACAAATGTTCCTGCTGAGTTCTTGCACAGTCTGTTTGCCACCAAAATGGCACTGAGCCCAGAACTGTCGCAATAGCGTGTCTCGGTCAGGTCAATTACGATATTGGCGAACTCGTCCGCATTCAATACCACAAGTTCTGATTTGAGTGATGGAGAGATCTGACTGTCCAATTTCTCTGCCTTTACACGTACAACTGCGTAGTTGTCTTTATTTTCTATTTCGAAGTTCATTGAAACCTCAGGTTTGAAACAAAATTATCAAAAAACTGTGGCGCAATTTACACCAAATTCGATTGGTTAGGCTTCACGGTCAATTTTTCCTGCTAACAAGTAAAGTACTGCCATTCGGATGGCAACCCCGTTCTCCACTTGGTCTAAAATCATGGACTGTCCACTGTCAGCAACATCGGAAGTGATCTCCACTCCTCTATTTATCGGCCCAGGGTGCATCACAACTACTTCCTTTGAAAGATTCTTCAGAATTCGTTTGTCCAATCCGTACTGAAGAGAATATTCACGAAGTGTGGGAAAATACTGTATGTCCTGTCGTTCCAACTGAATACGGAGCATGTTGGCCACATCGCACCATTCCAACGCCTTCACAAGGTCGGGTTCGTAGCCCACACCCAATGAGGCAATATGCTTCGGTATCAATGTACTTGGACCACACACTTTAACCTCGGCACCCAACTTCTGTAGACAAAAAATGTTGGACAGCGCCACACGTGAATGGACGATATCTCCCACAATGATAACTTTCTTACCTGAAACACTTCCAAGACGCTCCTTGATGGAAAATGCATCCAAAAGCCCTTGTGTGGGATGTTCGTGGGCTCCATCACCTGCGTTTATGATCACGGCATCTATATGGCGCGACAAAAACTGCCCTGCACCCGGGTTAGAATGGCGCATGACAACCATATCGACCTTCATGGCCAGAATGTTGTTCACCGTATCGAGAAGGGTTTCCCCTTTCTTTACTGAAGAACCGGATGCTGAGAAGTTGATCACGTCTGCCGAAAGGCGTTTCTCGGCCAGCTCAAACGAAAGTTTGGTTCGGGTTGAGTTTTCAAAGAACAGATTGGCGATGGTGATATCGCGAAGCGTAGGAACTTTCTTGATAGGCCTGTTGATGACCTGTTTGAAGTTATCTGCGGTCTGAAATATAAGGTCTATATCCTCTTTGGTGATGTACTTGATTCCGAGAAGATGTTTGACCGAAAGTCCGCTCATTCTGTTTCTGGTGAATATAATTTTACTGTATCGGATCCGCCATTCTCCGCAAGATCGACCTTCACTCGCTCACTTACGATGGTATCTATCCGAACCCCAACATAGGTTGCCTCAATTGGAAGTTGCCGCGTGAATCGTCTGTCAATAAGTACCACGAGTTCAATGAGCGAAGGCCTACCGAATGCCATGAGCGCATCCATTCCAGCGCGAATGGTGCGGCCTGAGAATAGCACATCATCAATCATCACCACTTTCTTACCTTCCACCAGAAAATCCATGTTGGTTTTGGAAGGTATGAGCGGCATATCGTGTCTGCGATGGTCGTCCCTATTGAAGGTCACATCCAACGAACCAAGCTGAATCGACCGATTTCCAGTGAGTTCCGCCAGACGCTTGTGAATGCGCTGCGCGAGAAACACGCCACGCGGTTGAAGCCCTACCAAGACCGAATCGGAGAAATCGTTATGGTTCTCGATCAGTTGATAACAGATACGTTCAATGGAAAGTGTGAGCTGCCGACTATCGAGAATTATGCGCGGTTCGATGCTCATTGAAGTGCGCCAAAGATAGAGGCTTGACGGGTAAAAAAAAACCTCCC
>Ga0172367_10004582_pt1 | contig 17145 bp, 10 predicted proteins | sample Lak10m_FD_114542 | JGI IMG/M metagenome (GOLD analysis project Ga0172367, IMG submission 114542) | Freshwater microbial communities from Kabuno Bay, South-Kivu, Congo - kab_022012_10m | ecosystem: Environmental > Aquatic > Freshwater > Lake | place: Democratic Republic of the Congo: South-Kivu...
AACGATTCGCTTAATTCTTTGGTCAGCGTTTCGGTGTGCCCGCCAAAGTGGCGAAGGCGTGTGCGGCCTGGTTGCGACCATGCATCGTAAATCGGCCAGTAAATCAGGAGATCGTTGCCTGGCGTCGATTTTTGCATAAACGACTGGCAGTTGGCCACGTAGTCGTTCACTGTCTTCAGTTCGTTCCACCACGAATTGGTGGGTGCAAAATGTGCCGAGGCATAAAACATCCAGCCAGGCCATTGCTCCGATTTGGGGGAGTATGGCGTACCGTGATAAACAACGTGATTAACCCCGTGCGCCAGATAACGATCAAGATTTTGCTTCACATCAGCCAGATCGTAAGTAAAATGCTCGTCGAGCCACGTTGTTGCTTCGCAGGCAATGAGCGGCTTTCCTGAAACATGCCCTGCCGAAGTCGCCATTTTGATGCGCATTGGATCGGTTCCCTCGGTTTCGGGAATGTCGCTGGCTTCGTACAAATCGAGGATATTGGCGGGCGAGCCGTGCGCCTGGTTGCGGATTCCGGCCTGATGTTTTTTCGCCCATTCGGCCCAAACGACCGTAAATTTTTCGAGGATCAAATCCGAAATGGTTTCGCGGTAATCGCACAGCACGCGGTTATTCATTTCTTCCGTGTCTTTTCCGAACAAGGCCGGAAGGTATTCTTTCAGGTCGTAACCTCTGCGGTTTTTAAATTCCTGAAAAAAGAGCGGTGTCCAGTCCGACTCTCCTGAAGCATCGTCCACTTCGTACGAGTCGTTAAAAAACGCCCGAAGCCCTTCGAGTTTGAAATTTCTAGCTTCGTCGTCATATTTTTTCAAAAAATCGAGAATAGCTTTTTCCGAAAAATGGTCGATCACATTTCCTTCACCGCCTGTTCCGGCGCGCTCCACCATTTTTCCGTGCCAACCCTGAAAAACAGCATACAATTGCCAGTTTCCGGAGGGTGCCGTCCAGTCGAGGGTTCCATCGTCAGCTACTTTGGCCGTCAAATCCAGCTTTTCACCTTTATCGCTGTAGGCCATCAGAGTTTGCAACGGCAGAGGTTTTTCAAACCGAATCTGGTCGAGAGCCAGTTGCTGTAAATTGGTGTTGGAACTGACCGGAAATTTAACTTCTGAAATATCGACTTTACGACCCACCGCGCGAACCAAAGGCGGCTGAATGAAAACGATCTTTTCGTTGAGTCGTTCGCCCGATTTCATTGAGTAGCTTTTGAACTGCACATTTTTACAGGCATTGTCTTCCTGTATCCACGGTCCGCCAAACGGCCAGCCCGACGCATTTGCCAGATCAACACCCAAATCGAGCCGCTTTCCTTCCAGTAAAGTATGTTGGAAAACCTTCATCCAGTTGGCCGACTGAAAACTGATGGTTAAATTTTCTGATCCCCGCACATCGTAAATCGGCGTAATTTCGACCCCGCCAAAACCGATATTTTTCAGGTCTTCCATGTTGGCTGTCAGGTCGGTTGGATTCACCGCACTGCCGTGCCACCACCAGCGGGTCCACGGCTTGGTTTGATGCGTAATTTCTGGCCAAACGGGTTGTGCCGTTGATTGAAAGGCCGAGAACAATCCTGCAATTATGAATGAAGCAAACGCGTAAATTCTTTTCGTTTTCTCAATAGTTGGTCTTCTCATATAGGTTAGTTTTTCCGATAAATTTACTCAGAATCTTCGGATGCCGTATCCTGCCTTATCGGGTATTTTGAACACTTATTTCGGAGGGAGTTTTTAGTTATGAAAATGAAAGTAAATAGAAAGTTTTTTGGTCTTCAGTCAGCGAAATGAAATTCGAAGTTGAGTCTTAAAAAAGGTGGGCACTATCACCCACCTTTTTAAACTAATCTACACAAACAAATCCAGAAAATCTGAATTCTTCTAAACCAACTAAACCAATATTTTTAATATCCTGGATTCTGTACATATAATCCGCTTTTTACATCGATTTCAGATTGTGGAATCGGGTAAATAATATAGTTCTTCTGAAATGGCTGAATTTGTTTCAGGATGTCTTCCTTGGCTATCCAAGCCGGAATTACAGTTTCGACTAAACCAGAACGAACCAAATCGTGCCAGCGTAAGCCTTCAGCAACAAACTCCTTTTGACGTTCAGCCATTAGATCGGCAAGTGATACGTTTGAAACGGTAGTAGTTAAACCGGCTCTTTGACGAACTTGATTAACAATGGCGTCAACCTCGGTTTGTGTTCCCGATGCACCTTTCAAGATACATTCAGCCTTCAGCATCAAAACATCGGTATAACGCATCACAATAAAATTAATGGGCCAGTCTAAACGATTGGTTGGTACTTTAGTGATGTCAACATATTTTTTGAAGAATGAACGAGGTTCGGTTACTCCATTGTAAACATGTCCTGTCTGTATGGAGAAGGGTTTACGAACGTCAGCTGTTTCATACGAACTGATGAGCGATTCAGCAACGGGGCGAATAGTCAACCCACCCTGCACGGCCTTGCCTAAAGACTGGAACCATGTATCAGGAACCAACAACCATGAAAAGGTTGAACCAAGAACCGGACTTGAACCTGTAATATACTGAATATCAAAAACTACTTCAGCATTATTTTCATTGGTATAAGAAAAGATACTTGAATAAGCAGGAAGGAAAGAAAATTTCTTACTGTCAATGATCGAATTTAATAAAGTCAATGCCTGACCCCATTCATTTAATCCTAATCCAGGTCCTTCAATACTGTAAGTTGGACCTGAGCGAGTCATATGAACCAAAGCCAGCAATCCTTTAGCGCTAAACTTTGTTGCGCGACCTTTATCGGCAGCAGCGTATGTTTCCGATAAATTTTCAGCGGCAAACTGCAGATCCGAAATAATAAGGTTGTAAACCTCAGTAACTGAACTACGGGGAACGTTTGTCGCTTCAGAAACGCTAACAGGTGAGCTAATGACTGGCACTTTGCCATACCATCTGACCAAATCGAAATAATAAAACGCACGCAGGAATTTTGCTTCTGCTTCCAATCTTTTCTTTAAAGTAGCATCAGTTACAACACTTCCGTTCTTTTCAATCTGATCAAGGACTACATTGGCCCTGTAAATACCATTGTAGTTGGTCAGCCAGGCTTCGGCAACATACGGATTCCCTGCAATTGTTTTATGAAAGCTGTTTATACCCTCCCAATCACGGACACCACCATCTGAAACAGCATAGAGATTATCTGATCTGGTTTCGGAGAGGTTAAGCTGTCTGTCAGGATATGACCTCAGATCAGCATAAATGGCATTTACTCCCTGTACAAAATCGTTGGTCGATTTATAGAAAGTCTCTGTAGTTGCGCTTGAAATTGGCAACAGGTCAAGCTTCTCTGAGCAGGAAGAGAATATTGTTGCCGATACTATGATGAAATAAAATATCTTTTTCATTTTTCTTAGATTTTAAGCGGTTAGAAAGTTAAGTTAAGTCCAAGTATAAGTGATTTTGCCAATGGCAATCCGCCGTAATCACCTGCTTCGGGGAACGAGGAATTTCCTGATAAATCGGTATTAGTAGCTTCAGGGTTGAATCCTCCATAATACTTATCTTTTCCAAACCAGTTTTCTGCAGTAACATAAACACGGGCCCCTGTTAAGATCCGATTGCGGACAACTTTACCCAAATCGTAGCCCAGGGTAATGTTGCGGATTCTCCAGTAGTCGGAAGAATACAACCAGTCGGTATTTTTAATTCGTCCAAATGTTGAGTAAACTTTACCAACAACTCCTGCTCCGGGATCTTCGGCTGAACGCCAGCGATCGCGATAAAAACCAAGAGCATTGTCAACAACACCCTGACCAGTGCGACCTAATGCACGACCTAGCAACGAATAAATTGAACCTCCATTTTGCCCCTGAACAAGGATAGATAAATCGAAGCCTTTATATTTAAAGTTATTGGTGATACCCCAAATGTACGATGGATTGGGGTGTCCGACAATTACACGGTCGTTGGCATCGATGGTTTTGTCGTCATTGGCATCAAAATACTTTGGATCGCCTACAGTTTGAGTGCCGTATCGGGCCACTTGATTGTCGATATCAGCCTGTGTTAAAATTCCGATTTGTTTGACCACATAAATGCTGTTCATCTGCTCTCCAACTTTCAGGATTGAATGAGAAATATCGAACAGCGATGGAATCAGGATTTGTGTTTGACCAGCAGCCAATTCAACCACCTCGTTGGCATTATGGCTCAAATTTGCTGAAGTAGTCCACTGAAACTTTCCAGTTGTATTCCTCGATGAAATTTCAACTTCCCAACCCGTGTTGCGTACTTTTCCAACATTATTCAAAGAAGTGGCAAATCCGGTACTCTGAGGGACCGGAACATTCAGCAATAAATTATAGTTCAATTTATTGTAATAGTCAAATGATCCTGAAATACGGGAATCAAAAAGACCGAAGTCCAACCCAAAATCGATGGTTTTCGATTCTTCCCAGGTAATATCCGGATTAGTGATCGCACTCGGAGCCTGGCCTGTAGCCTGAGCAGAGTTGAAAGTGTAATTATAATTTGCCAACACAGGAATACTGCTATAATCTCCAATGTTGTAATTTCCTGATTTACCCCAGCTGGCGCGCAATTTCAGGTCGTTAAGAGTTTTGAAATTCTGCATAAAAGATTCTTCTGAAATTCTCCATCCCAGCGATGCGGAAGGGAATGTTCCCCATTTGGTATTGGAGCCAAATCGGGATGAACCATCGCGACGAATACTGGCAGAAAACAGGTATTTACTTTTATAACTGTATTGGGCCCTGCCGAAATAAGAAATAAGTACATTTCTGGTCTCAGTGGAGTTTCCGGTTATTGCATTTGCTGCGTTCAAGGTTGTAATTACATAGCTGTTAAAGCCCCCATTCGACCTCATTGTGCTAACATCAATTTTATCGTTATTATACGATGCCCCGGCCATCAAACCAATACTGTGATTCTCAAATAAAGTTTTGTTGTATGAAAGGGTATTCTCATTCACAAACGTTTGCTTTTTATAGCTATTCAATGTTCCTGAAGTTAAAACAGTTAACTGCGACTGACGGGCCGACAACGAACTTGCCACGCTATAAGGAACATAGCTTTTTGATGTATTATCAGTATTGTCGAAATTGATTGTCGATTTTAAATACAGGTCCTTTATAATCTGATATTCTCCAAAAATGGATGTCAGTGTGCGAAACCGTTTGGTTAATCCAATAATGTTTTCGAGCTTGGCAATCGGACTGTTTGCCGATGTACTCCACTTGTACTGGGCATTGTCGAAAGCATTGGGATACAACCCAACAGAAGCTTCCTGAACAGGAGAATAACTCACCAATTGATGCAGGATATTATCCTTACCTTCAACTCCCGGATCATTAATCAACGAATAAGTTGGAGTCAGGTTAATTCCAAATTTCAGTTTATGGTTAGGCTTTACCTCTACATTTGCCCTGGCTGAATAACTTTTTAAATCCATACCCATTACCATGCCTTCCTGGTTTACGGTATTCACCGACACGTAGTATTTCACAACGTCTGTTCCACCATTGGCCGATAATTGATAATTCTGAACCAATCCTTTCCTGAAAGCTTCGTCCTGCCAATCAATGTAATTTAATCCGGCATGATCTGAGAGCAACCAGCGGTCGTCAATCATATAGTTAGTATTGTACGCATCAGCAGCTAATCCAAGTATCTGCCGACGTTCTGCAGTTGTTTGAGTTGCCAAACGGCCGGTTCCGGATGCTACCCATTGCGCGTTGATCATTTCTACTGCACGATCAACCCATTCCTCAGAGCTAAGCATATCTAGTTTACGGCTTGCCTCATTAAAACCAACATAGCTGTTTACATTAATAACTGGTTTACCAGATTTTCCCTGTTTGGTAGTAATCAGAACCACGCCGTTAGCGGCGCGCGAGCCATAAATGGCAGCCGATGCAGCATCTTTCAAAACCTGGATCGATTCAATGTCGTTCGGGTTAATATTATCGAGCGGATTTCCATTGGCATAATTTCCGGAGGAATTTGGATTGGCGGCCGCTAGAGGAAATCCATCAATAACGTAAAGTGGTTCATTTCCGGCTGAAATTGAGCCTGTACCACGCACCTGAATACTGAACGCTTTGCCCAATGCTCCCGAGGTCTGTTTTACCTGTACTCCGGCCATTTGTCCAACCAATGCCTGATCAATCCGAACCAAAGGTCTTTCGTCAATGTTTTCAGCTTTAAACGAAGTGGCTGCACCAACAACATCACGTTTTTTTACGGTTCCGTAACCAACTGCCACAACCTCTTCCAAGCCAATAGCATCCTCGTTCATTGTCACATTAATCACAGTTTTATTACCGGCTTCAACTTCTTCTGTCTTCATACCCACAAATGAAAACACCACTATTCCCGAAGAAGGAACGTTTTGCAACATGTAAATTCCTTCAGCATTAGAGATTGTTCCGTTGGTTGTTCCTTTCACTACCACCGAAACACCCGGAATAGGTGCCCCCGTTGAGTCGATAACTTTACCGGTCACTTTGTTGGTTTGCTGAGCACTCATCACATTTTCGGTTTCACCCGGCTTGTGAATAACGATCAACTTATTATTTACGGTGTAAGTTAAACCTGAACCCGACAGAATTTCATCCAGAACCTTATTGATTAACTGGTTGTCAGCATCGATACTGATTTTTTTACTCAAATCAAGCTGGTTGGCGTTAAAAAAGAAGGAATAATCCGACTGATTTTCAATGCGATCGAGAATTTCGCCAATCGTCAGGTTTTGTCCGACAATTTTCAGTCGGGTAGTTTGTGAGTAACTTGCTGCTGCAACGTGCATCACAGCAACAAAAAGAAATAGTGTCATCAATTTCATAATTTTCACAATTAGAGGGACGTCAATGCAAGACTTACCCCTCGGGTGAATCCATTTTTTTTTCATAGATTTGAAGTGTTTTGACAATTAATTATATTGATTGTTGCTGGAAGGCGAACTGTTGTGGCGACGGTTCGTCTTCGTTTTTTTTTAGTTTTGTTTTAAAGGTTTATAGATTAATGTAAACTCTCTGAATGTTGTCTTTCGGTAGTCAATTGGAGAGGTGAGCTTCAATGCGTCGAGCACCTGCCAAATGGTTTCCTGGTTTTTAAACCGTCCCGTAAACTTGAAATTTTGAAGTTCAGTTCCTGAGTAATCCAGCTTGACATCGTACCAACGCTCAAGTCTTTGAACCAACTCGGGGAAAGGTATATTCCTGAAAATAAACTGCCCGTCCTTCCACGCTGTTTCCGACTCGATATCAGCTTGCTCAAGTACATATTTTCTGTTGGTACGATCGAGTTCAAACTTCTCGCCGGGCTTGATTTCGAAAGTCTGTCCCGAACCTTTTATTTCCAGGTGAATTGTGCCCTCGGCAAGTGTTGCTGTTGCAACCTTGTTTTCGGAATAGGTATAAACGTTGAATTCTGTTCCGGTTACCTGAACGTTAAAATCAGAAGTTTGAACAACAAACGGATTTTCCTTGTCGGATTTAACTTTGAAAAAGCCTTCGCCGGATAATTGAACAACACGGTTTTTTGAAGAAAAGTTGCCCGCATAACGCAATTCACTTCCTGAATTCAGGTTAACTTCGGTACCGTCGGCCAGCAATACTTTCGATTTGGAGCCCAGCGGTACTGAAAAAACCTGCTCATTTCCGGCAACTGATGATTCAGTGCGTGGAATCAGAATAGAGATAATCAATCCAACAACCAAAACAGCTGCAACTGCGGCTGACGAACGAATCCACAGCCTACGCTGCCTGTTCGATTTTTCCAACTGTTTTTTGTAGAATTGGGCTAGTTGATCGTTGCTACGATCAGGTTTCGAAAGTGAAAAGTCCCAGATATCTTTTAAAACTGTAAATTCTTTTCTATTATCAGGCGATGATTCGATCCAGCGTTTCAGTTCACTTGCTTCCTGTGGCGTGCAATCTCCGTTTAAAAAACGGGAAATCAGATTTTCAATTGAATCGTTTTCTTTCATTCGATTGGCTCGTCGGGTTATTGATGCTATAAACACAACCGAAAGCGACCAATTACGTCAGAAAAATCAAAAATTTTTAAACTTTTTTTGATTATTTTTTCAATCCACTCAAATACAACAAGATAAAGAATGACTTTTGGGAAATTTTCTCCTTCAGCAGAGAAAGTGCCCGGAAGATGCGTGTCTCGACCGTGCGAACCGGAATACCCAGTTGTTCGGCGATTTCCTGGTTCTTTAATCCTTCAAACCGGCTAAGAACAATAACTTGACGATATATCTCAGATAAGCTCTCAATGGCTTCAGAAATTTGCCGAATATTCTCCGTTTCAATCAACGACCGTTCGCCGGATTGATAATGCATGACCTCCATTTCTTTGATTTCTAGCATAATATCCTGTTCAAATTTTCTGACGATTTTTTGGTGCTTCAGATAATTTAAGCAGCTGTTTCGGATGGAGCTGAACAGGTAGGCCTGCACGCGTTCGTCTTCGTCACGAAATTTTTTATTCTCCCAAACCGCCACAAACACATTCTGCACAATGTCGAGCGCATCGCTTTCGTTGTCGATAAACTTTCGCGTGTAAAGCAAAAGCCGGTGATGATATTTGCGGAATAGAGAATCGAAATCGGACATTTAGAGCCTTTTATTGCTGCAAAGTAAAGATAAATTGAACTTTGACACCAAAAATGTATTTTATTTCTGGTTACGATACCCAGAAAAAATACACTTTGTTTGTTATAAACTGTATCATTTTGAGCAGCAAAAACATCTCTGTAAACAAAACATAAAAACTACAATAAAAATCCAGAAATTTTGTATATTGTAGTAGCCAAAATCCACCCCCTGTTTCATGGATGGATTCTGGAGGTATTAATTAAAAATTAGCGTAGAAAAACACCATGAAAGAAGAGGGCTTACTTGATCCGGAATTTCAAAAATATAAAGATGTATTTAAACTTTCGCCAATTGCAATTGAGTTATACGATGCAAATGGAATATTTCAGGAAGCAAATTATGCCTGTCTTGAATTGTTCGGATTGAAAAATATGGAAGCGGTTGTGGGTTTTAATCTTTTTGCCGACCCTAACCTGCCTCTAAATTTAATTAACCTGATAAAAGCTGGCGAGTCGGCGAAATACGAATTAAAATTTGATTTTGACCTCGTCAAAGCTCAAAACTTGTATGAAACGACCAGAAGCGGAATCTGCTACCTTGAATGTCAGATTGTTCCAACAAAAAAAGAGGAAAATATCATCGGATATATTGTTTATGTAACCGAAATCACCGAACGGAAAGAAGCTGAATTATTACTCGAAAAACAGGCATCAGAGTTACATAAACTTAACCTCACAAAGGATAAATTCTTTTCAATTATTGCGCATGACTTAAAAAGCCCGTTCAACGCCATCATGGGATTTTCAGAACTTATGCTGGTTAATTATAACGATCTGGATGACGATATTTTTATCAAGGGGCTGAAAACAATCGAAAGCGCAGCATCACACGCCTATAAACTGGTGGAAAACTTATTGATCTGGTCAAAAAACCAGTCGAAAGGCAAAGAATTTAATCCTGAATGGCTCGACCTGAATGAACGCATTCAAGAGTCGCTAAAAATCTCGGAAAGTGCAATTCTTAATAAAGAACTCCATGTTAGTTTCAATCCAAAAAAGGAGTGCAGTGTTTTTGCTGATCGAAACATGATCGATCTGATTATCAGAAACCTGATTTCGAATGCCATAAAATTCACCAATAAAAAAGGTCGAATTAAAATTAAAGTTGAAGCAGATAGAGAGAAAGTAAATGTGTCGGTAGCCGACAATGGAATTGGAATTCCGGAAAACAAGCTGAAAACCATATTTGAGATTGATAAACACAAAAATACCCTCGGAACAGAAAATGAGCAAGGCACTGGACTGGGACTAATTCTGTGTAAAGATTTCATTGAAAATCACAAAGGGAAAATATGGGTAGAAAGTACGACGGGTAAAGGTAGTAAATTCACATTTTCCCTGCCTTTAGCCTGATCTGAACTTATTTATAACAAACGGGATATGAGTAGATTCTTAATTGCTGAGCCTTCTGAAGAAAATAGGAATTTACTGGTTGCTGCGCTGACCAAAATTGATAGCCAGGCTGAAATACTGTTTCCAACATCGGGAAACAGTATTGCTGATATTGCCTTAGCTCAAACTCCCGACCTGATTTTATGGAATCTTGAATTATCAGGACATGATCTGAGCGAATTTCAGGAGCAACTAAACCAAGGAACCTCCAACTACTCTATTCCGCTTATACTTTTGGGGAATGAAAACAGTTTGGCCGAAACAATTAACCATGACAAACTACCCGCTGCCGATGCTGTACTTAAACTCCCGGTGGACGAAATTGTCCTGAAACTGCAAATTCAGATACTCCTTCAAAAGAAGGAAAGAATTAAAGAACTGGAAACCAATATTGAAGCATTAAAAAAGAATCAAGAATCCATCAACCAGACATTGACAGATCTGGAATCAAAAAAGGAACTTTTACGAACAATCATTGACAATGCCCCTTTCGAAATATGGGCCCGCGACAAAAATGAAATCGGGATTATCGAAAATAAAAAAGTAATCAGGCATTACGGAAGTATAATTGGAAATTTGCCTAAAGCCAAAAATACTTCTACTGAAATAATTCAAAGCTGGAGGACGAACAACAAACGCGTTCTCGATGGAGAGACGATCAATGAAGAATGTCAGCTTGAATATGACGGAGAGATAAGAAGTTACCACCAAATCATTGCCCCAATTCAATCGACTGAGGGAATAAAAGGCATAGTAGGTTTCAATATCGACATTACCGACAGGAAAAAAGCAGAAAAAGCGCTGACTGAAAGCGAAGAGAAATTCAGGGCCATAATAGAAAATTCAACCGATGGTATTTTAATTATTGATGATCGCGGCATATTGGTAGAAATGAACCGCAGCATTGAAACCATTACCGGATTTAAACGAAATGACGTAATCGACAAACCGGTTTGGGAATTTTTGGCTCAATTGGTCATAACAGGAGATAAAAGACAAAATACATTACAGTCTGTCAAAGGATTCATTCAGCAACTACTCGACTCTCCGCCTCCCGGGTATTTTGGCAAAACAACCGAACAAAGAATCAGGAATAAAGAAGGTTTGATCAGAATTATTGAAACCATTGCCTATCCAATTGAAGTGCAGGAAAAGCATTTTTTTGTCAATGTAGTTCGCGATGTGACCGGGCGGAAGCTGTTTGAAGAAGCCTTAAAAAACAGCGAATCAAAATATTATGGAATATTTAATTCAAACAAAGATGGCATTTCAATTTTTGTAATAAATTCTGATCTGGCTTACAGCCGGTTTATTGAAGCCAATAAAGCGGCCTGCGAAATTCTGGGTTACACGAAAGAGGAATATCTTAAGCTGGGGTTTTCCGATCTTGGTTTTGAAAAAGAAAAAAAGACTATTCTCAAAAAGATTGATGAATTAAAAGTTGGAGAGCAATTCAACATTGAAACCAAAATCAGGCATAAAAACGGGAGTATTCTGGACATTGATTTAAGTATTCTGCAAATACATTATAACAATCAGTTGGCATTCATGGTTATTGTATGCGATATTTCGGAACGTAAAAAGCTTGATGCACAACTGGTGGAAAGTGAAAAATTATACCGCAACCTGGTAGAGTTTCTTCCTGATGGAGTTTATAAAAGTACACACGACGGCCATTTTATTGAGGCAAATCCGGCACTTGTAAAAATGCTGGGCTATAGTTCACGCGAAGAATTGATGAAAATCAATATTATTTCCGACCTTTATTTTAAGCCATCCGACCGCGAAGTTTTGGTCAAGAAGAAGAAGCCTAACCAAATGAATATTTTCAGGTTAAAGAAAAAAGATGGTTCTGAAATATGGGTGGAAGATCATGGCTGGTATTCTTTGGATGAAAAAGGACAAATACAAATTCACGAGGGTATTATGCGCGATGTAACCGAACGTCGAAAAGCTGAAAAAGCAATTGCCGACGAGCGGATTTTACTTAAAACCCTGATCAACAACATTCCTGACCTAATTTACGTGAAGGATACCCAGGCCCGGAAAATTATTTCGAACAAAGCTGATTTGGAAATAATGGGATACACCAGTGAAGAAGAAGTTATTGGCAAAAGTGATTTTGACTTTTATGATCGGGAATTTGCCGAAAAAACCTTTTCAGAAGATATGAATGTTATCCAAACCGGCGTTCCGATTATCAACCGGGTTGAGCTGATTACCAGCGCAAAAGGCGAAGAAAAATACATTTCAACCTCCAAAGTACCACTGATTAATGATTCAGGTGAAATTATCGGGCTGGTTGGTGTTGGACACGACATTACCAAAACAAGGCAAACCGAGCAAAAAATCATTCAGCTTTCCAAAGGGATAGAGCAAAGTCCGGCCAGTATCATCATTACCGATGTGCATGGAAATATTGAATATATCAATCCAAAACTGACCGAAATAACTGGTTATTCGCTGGAAGAAATCAAAGGGAAAAATCCCAGGATATTCCAGTCAGGCTATACTCCCCAGGATGAATATGAAAAACTCTGGAAGACAATTTCGGAAGGAAATGAATACAGGGGAGAAATCCAGAACAGAAAACGAAATGGTGAAATGTTTTGGGAGTCCGTTCTAATATCGCCCATTCGAGACGAATCGGGAGCAATTGTAAATTTCATAAGCATAAAGGAAGATATTACGGAAAGGAAAAAAGCGGCTCTGGAGATTCAGAAATTATCTGTTGCCATAGAACAAAACCCTGCATCGGTAATTATTGCCGACACACATGGTGTTATTGAGTATGTCAACAAAAAATTCATAAAAACAACAGGTTATTCCGAAAGAGAACTGATTGGTAAAGTCGTTCGTATTTTGAAACCCGGACATACTTCGGAAGAAACTTACATTGAGATATGGAATAAACTCTTTGCCGGACAGGAATGGCGGGGAGAACTCAAAAACAGGACAAAAAAAAGAGAAGAATACTGGGAGGCCGTACTTATTTCGCCCATTAAAAACCGCGATGGGAAAATCACCAATTTCATAATTCAGAGTGAAGATATCAGCGACCGGAAAAAGATGGAAAAAGACCTGATTGCCGCCAAAGAAAAAGCAGAAGAAAGTGACCGGCTGAAATCTGCCTTCCTGGCCAATATGTCGCACGAAATCAGGACTCCGCTAAACAGTATTCTCGGATTTTCTGATTTACTCACCGAAGCAAGTCTCGATTCGGGTTCAAGAAAAGAATTTGCCAATTTGATTACTTCGAGTGGAAATAATTTACTGGCAATCATCAATGATGTACTTGACATTTCGAAAATTGAAGCCGGACAGATTGTGTTGAACGAACGCTTACTCAATGCTCAAAATTTAATAACCGAAATTCAGCGGGAGTATTCCTTTAAATCAAAAGCCAAAGGAGTGGATTTTACCATTTCGCCCAATACTCCTTCCGATCCGATTCTCTTTACCTGCGACGAAATGCGAATAAAGCAGGTACTAATCAACTTTGTGGGTAATGCCATCAAATTTACAGAGAAAGGCTATATCGAAATTGGAGTTGAACTCGTTAACGAAACTATCCGCTTCCATGTGAAAGACACAGGAATAGGCATTCCAAAAGAATATCACGAAAAAGTTTTTGACCGTTTCCGGCAAGTGGAAGCATCGCCAACTCGCAAATATGGCGGAAACGGCCTTGGACTGGCCATTACCCGAAACCTTGCGGAATTGCTGGGCGGGCGAATCTGGCTCGAATCCGAGCCCAATCAGGGATCAACATTCTTCTTTGCCCTACCTCAATATTTGTTTGTTTGAGCCATCGTTTCAATACTTCGGAAGCGAATTCGGGTCGTAATTGGAGTCAGTTCGTGGATAGTTTTAAACCGTAAACCGTTCAAAAGAAACTACCTTCACCTTTCCCTCTGTTGGTATCAACTCAGACCAAACCCAGTTATAATGCTCAATTACTTTCGCAACATTCAAGTGCGGGCGATCGGCAGTGGTATGCGCATCTGAAATAACAGTAACATTGTAGTCGTGTGTCAAGGCCGATTTGACGGTTGAATCGACGCAAAAATCGGTCGCACAACCCGTAATCACCAACTCCGAAATGTTGTTCATCTGCAAAAACTGATGCAGGCGTGTCTGGTAAAACGAATCGTTGGCCCTTTTCGAGATCACCTCATCGGCCGGACGACGCACCAATTCATCCAGAATCTCCCAGTCTTTGCTTCCCGGAAAACAAAATTTATCCCGGCTCCCGTCGTGCTGAATGAAAACAACCGGCAGCCCGTTCTCCCGAAACATTTCGGAAAGCCGATTGATCCGCACAACGACATTTTCAGCATCAAATCGGGGAGTTTTTGGAGTAAACGAAACCTTTTGCATGTCGATGATCAGGAGCGCTTTCATAAATTACAGATTATTCGGGGTAAACTACATTTCTATTTCGAAACCATAATCGCGTTCAACCTTGGCCACGCGGGTTTTAAACGACTGGTACCACATTTCGCGGCCAAACCGGCGGGCTAATGCGTGCGCCGTATTTTCACGCCAGGCTTTAATCGCTTCCTCGTCTCTCCAGTACGAAACGGTAATGCCAACATCATTTCGGGCAGACTCCACTCCCAAAAATCCGTCCTGCTGACGAGCCAGATCGACCATCGCATTCGCCATTTCTTCATATCCATTATCCAACTCGGTTCTTACAGAGGTGAAAATCACTGCGTAATATGGAGGTTTTGGAGTTGAAGCTATCATTTTATCAAACTTAGGTTAAAACGAGAGATTTCATAAAGACTAAAATTACTGCGGTCCACAACATAGCATTATAGATGAACGAAATACCGATAAATTTCAAAATAACTTTGCCCCAGCTTTGCCCATAAAATTTCTTCATGGCCAACACAAAATACAGCGGGAACGACAATAATAACGCCAGATTGATTGCCGTGGTTCCGCCTTCAAAAATAAGCTTCAGGCTGGCCACCAGAATTAAAATGAAGAAGAGGTACGAGTGCAGATGAATGGAAAACAACAGATGCCTGATGTAAAGTTGCTTTCTCCGGAGGTAAAACAGTTTGAGAACCAGGGCGAACAACGGCAACAAAATAAAAAATGCCCACGACAGGTATTTCATCACATTGGAAATAACCATTTCGGGCGCCCGACACATGGCAATGTACGAGTTGTACATTTTGCGTTTCTCCGGATCGTTTGTTTTATTAAGTTTTGCCTGAAACTGATCGGCCAATTTATTTAGATTATCGCGAATCTTTCCTGAAGCAAAAATTGCCAAATCGATATCAATATCATCATCATTCATTTGAAGCGAATCTCTCTTATCAACTGGAAACATAGCCAGCGAATCAGGACTAATCTGTAAAGCAGAATCAGCTTCAGAAGTCATATCGGCTTTCAAAACCAGGTTGCTATTCAGTTTTACCTCTTTCCCTGAATCTGTTACTTTAAGTTCAGGCGTTGAATCCAATCCTCTTTCGGTAAGCGATTGTAGCAGAATGAAAAGGAAAAAACTCAGAAACACAAATATCCTGAAAGGCGGCGAATACCGTACGCGTCGTCCCTGAAAAAATTCCGAAGTGAGAAATCCCGGACGAAACAACAGGTATTTGAATGTTTGAAAGAAGCGGGTATCGAAAGCAAAGAAATTGCCGACAAAATCGTAAATCACAAAACCAAATGGCCGGTTGAATTCGGCCACTTCCTGACCGCAGTTCGGACAAAAATGGCCCTGAAATTCATGTCCACAGTTTTCACATTTGACCGGATCCAGTTCGTCAACCGGGATACTGTTGCGTGTTTTGAAAAGCTGGTTGACTTTGTAGTTGGAACTAAGCTTCATTAGTAGCCTAATTTAAAATTTGAAACTTAATCCAGCGCCAAACAATTGTTTCAGTTGCACCCGCCGGCCTTTGCCATCCACCACTCCATCGTCATTCTGATCGATCGGCACTAAAATATCATCGTCATAAATCAGGTTGGTGATAAAGTTGGCCGAAAGAAACTTATTCACCTTCATATTTAGCCTGAAATCCCAGTTCACATCGATGTTTTGTAGATTCTTCAGGTAGTTCGAGAACAAGTTCAGATTGGTCACCGCATCCACATTTTTAGCCACCGCAAATTTGAGTTCCGATTTCAGCGTGCCCCCCATTTCGGCCCTGAACTTTTTGCCCGGATCAACACCAAATGCGCCGGCAGCCGATAAATCATCATCGGCCACGAACGTGAACTTGCTACCCAATGGCGAAATAAACAAGCTGAATTTATCGGTCGGCTTATAGTCGAACCCCGCTGCAAAAGTAAGGTAGGCGGGGGCCAGCAGGCTGGATATCCGCACCGGATTGTCCTTGTTGGTGTAATTAAATCCATCGGCAAACTGCGTCCTGAAATTGGTCAGGCCAGTAAAAAACCACTTGCCCGATTCTGATATTTTATAACCTACTTTGGAGCTGAACTCCAATTTATCTTCCGACTTGATCAGGTCGCGGCTTTGTTCTTTCAACAGACCGTAGCCCATGTTTAGCGAGTTGTCCCAACTCATCCTACCCTTCGCGTAATTGGCCGAATAGTTGAATAAGGCAACTCCCGAAACCGAATTTTTACCCCCGGCTGCCCAATTCGAGAACGAAACCTGGCTAAAACTAATGGAGAAATCACCAGCTTTTTTCCAGTTCTTAACTTCTTCAGTTTTTTCCTGCGCTACCACTGTACCGGCTGTTGTTAACAGCAAAAGAATAAATGCAAATCGTTTCATAGCCTATGTTTTTAGTGTAACAACTAGTCATTCGTTAGCCAACCACAAGTTAAAACATATTTTGCTCATTTCGGTAAGAGTAAGGTAACCATTGAAAATAAGGTTTATAAAATTGCCCTGTTTCAGTACAAAAATCAATTTCGAAAGTTCACTTCCCCATGGTAAACGTTACCGAACCAACTAAATCTTACTTTCCACCAACTGTAAAATTTCTGTCTCCTTTGCTTTGACTTTTTCCAGAATTTCGGCGGCGTCAGCCAGTACTTTTCCTGAAAATTCTTTATCGCTCAGTCCGCCTG
>Ga0172367_10004585_pt1 | contig 17140 bp, 17 predicted proteins | sample Lak10m_FD_114542 | JGI IMG/M metagenome (GOLD analysis project Ga0172367, IMG submission 114542) | Freshwater microbial communities from Kabuno Bay, South-Kivu, Congo - kab_022012_10m | ecosystem: Environmental > Aquatic > Freshwater > Lake | place: Democratic Republic of the Congo: South-Kivu...
GACCGGCGCCCCGGTGAAGTTCGTCGGTACGGGGGAGAAGCTCGACGCCCTCGAGCCGTTCCACCCCGAGCGGATGGCCTCCCGCATCCTCGGGATGGGCGACATCCTCACCTTCGTCGAGAAGGCGCAGGACCAGGTCGACGAGAAGCAGGCGAAGGAGCTCGAGCGGAAACTGCGCAGGAACGAGTTCACGCTCGAGGATTTCCGCGACCAGCTGCTCCGGTTGAAGAAGATGGGGTCGATGGAGGAGATCCTCGGGATGATCCCCGGCCTCGGCGCGAAGGCGAAGGAGTTGAAGGGGATGGCGCCCGACGAGGGGGAGTTGAAGCGGGTCGTCGCCATCATCGACTCGATGACGGCGCGGGAGCGGCGGAACGCGAGGCTCCTGAACGGCAGCCGAAGGAAGCGTATCGCCGCCGGGAGCGGGACGACGGTGCAGGACGTGAACCGCCTGATGAAGAATTTCCAGCAGGCCGAGGCGATGATCCAGCGGATGGCCAAGGGCGGCATGCGCGGAATGGGGCGAAACCTCCCCTTCTTCCGGTAGGTTTTGTGGTAGAGTAGCCAAACTTCCAATGAAAAGCAGGAGGATCGGTTCATGGCGGTGAAGATTCGTTTGGCGCGGACGGGGCGGAAAAAGATCGCCTTCTACCGCGTGGTGGTGGCGGATTCGCAGATGCCCCGCAACGGGCGCTGCATCGCGTATGTCGGGACGTACGCTCCCCGGGAGAACCCGGCGAAGATCGTGATCGACGACGCGGTGACCCTCAAGTGGCTCGCCAAGGGCGCGCTGCCGACCGAGACGGTCAAGAGCCTTCTCAAGAAGTCCGGCACGTGGAACAAATTCCAGGCGACCAAGGCGGCCAAACCCGCCACCGCTTGAAGTACCTCGACATCGGCCGAGTCACCGGCCTCCACGGCGTCCGCGGCAAGGTCAAGGTGGGGGCGTTCTCGGGGGATCCCGATGGCGTGCTGGCGGCGAAGACGCTGCGGCTTTCCGGGGGGCGAGGCATGGCGCCCGGGGCCGTGGTCGACTACGAAGTGGCGACGGCGCAGCGCGCGGGCGGCTGCGCCGTTTTCTCGTTGAAGGGGATCGCAACCGTCGAGGCGGCGGAACCGCTGGTGAAGGCGGTCGTCTCCGTGCGGCACGAAGAGTTGCCTTCTCTCCCCGAAGACGAGTTCTACTGGATCGACGCGGTCGGCTGTCTCGTGGTGGACGAGGCGGGAGCGGTGCTGGGCGAAGTGGCGGCGGTGGAGCCGGGGGCGGCGTACGACTTCCTGGTCGTCCGGCGGGCGGGGGGGGAGGACGGGTACCTCCCCGTGGTGGAGGCTTTCGTCCGCAAGGTAGACACGGCGGCGCGACGGGTGGTCGTCTCCCCGCCCGAGGGGTGGTGACGGACCTTGGTGAGGATCGACGTCCTGACGCTTTTCCCCGGTATGTTCCCCGGACCGCTTTCCCACAGCATCCTCGGCCGGGCGGGCGAAGCGGGGTTGATCGCGGTGGAGGTGCACGACCTGCGCTCCCACGCGGAGGGGAAGCACCGTGTGACCGACGAGCCACCCTTCGGCGGCGGCGGCGGGATGGTGATGAAGCCCGAGCCGATCTTCGCCGGGGTCGAGGCGCTGCGAGCGGCCCACGGTCCGGGGAGGGTCGTCCTGCTTTCCCCCGCGGGATCCCTCCTGACGCCGGAGACCGCCGCGCGGCTGGCCAGGGAGGATCACCTGATCCTTGTATGCGGCCGGTATGAAGGGGTGGACCAGCGGGTGGCGGATCACCTGGCCGACGAAGAGCTGTCCGTCGGGGATTACGTCCTCTCCGGCGGGGAACTGCCGGCGCTGGTGCTGATCGACGCGGTGGCCCGCTTTCTGCCGGGGGTGCTCGGGGACCCGGCGGCGCCGCACAATGACTCGTTTTCGCACGGGATCCTCGAGGCGCCCCACTACACGCGGCCGCGCGACTTCCGTGGCTGGACCGTTCCGGATGTCCTCCTGTCGGGGGACCACGAGGCGGTCGCGGCGTGGCGCAAGGCGGAAGGGGAGCGTCTGACGGCCCGGAACCGCCCGGACCTGCTGAGGAAAAAGTTGACAGACCGGTAACGCCTGGAATATATTGTCGGGTCATCTTCATCACCAGCAATCGTTGGCTCAACGAAAGGACAGGATATGGCCATGACTCTTCTCGAGGATGTCGAATCCCGGCAGCAGCGCAAGGATCTCCCCAAATTCAACGTGGGGGACACCGTCCGGGTCTACTCGCGGATCAAGGAAGGCGAGAAGGAGCGCGTCCAGTATTTCGAGGGGATCGTGATCGGCTTCCACCGGAACGCCGTCTCCGGCACCTTCAAGGTCCGCAAGGAGTCGTACGGCGTCGGCGTCGAGCGCACCTACCCGATCCACTCGCCGCTCCTCGAGAAGATCGAGGTCAAGAAGCGGGGCGATGTCCGGCGCGCGAAGCTTTTCTACCTGCGCGACGTTTCGGGGAAGAAGGCGCGCATCCGCGAAAAGAAGGATTGGCTCTCCAAGAAGGGTATCGTCGTCCCGTCCGAAGGTGTCGCCGAAGGTCCGGCCGTTTCCGCGGAAACGCCGCCCGCACCCGCCGAGACGCCCAAGGAGTAGCGCCGTACCGTTCGAGGGATTCGAGGCGAGCGCGCGCGACCGGGGTCATTCGGCCCCGGCGGGCGTCGACGAGGCCGGCAGAGGGCCGCTCGCAGGACCGGTGGTCGCCGCCGCCGTGATCTTCCCCCCGGGGTATTCCCACCCGGGAATCCGCGACTCCAAGAAGCTTTCCCCCCGCCAGCGCGAACGTCTCTACCCGGTTATCACCGCCGACGCCGTCGCTTTCGGTATCGCCCTCGCCACTCCGGAAGAGATCGATACGCTTAACATCCTCCGTGCTTCCCTGCTCGCCATGCGGAGGGCGGTGGAAGCGCTCGCAGTCCCGGCCGACTTCCTCTTCATCGACGGGAACCAGAGGGTTTCATGCGACGTGCCCCAGGAAACGCTCGTAGGCGGGGACGACCGATGCGTATCGATCGCGGCCGCGTCGATCCTCGCCAAGGTGTCGCGGGACAAGATGATGGTCGAGTACGACCTCCTCTACCCGGGGTACGGCCTCTCCGGGCACAAGGGATATCCGACGCGGGAGCACCTGGAGGCGATCCGCCGCCTGGGCCCGTCCCCCATACATCGCAGGACGTTCCGCGGGGTCGTCGTTTGATCATCCCTCCGGAGGCCAGAAAGGAGCAGGGAGACGCGGCGGAGGAGCGGGCTTGCCGCCACCTCGAGGCGGCGGGGTTGACGATCGTGGAGAGGAATTTCCGGACGCACGGCGGCGAGATCGACATCGTCGCGCGCGAGGGCGACGATGTCGTCTTCGTGGAAGTCCGGCTGCGCGAGGAGGCCGGATTCGGGTCGCCCGAGGAGACGGTCACTCCCGCCAAGCGGCGCCGAATCGTCGTTGCGGCGCGGCGGTACCTCTCGAACGTTCCGCCCTCCTCCTGGCGCGAGGCCCGGTTCGACGTGATCGCCATCGAAGGGAGCGGCGATGCGGCCGAACTCCGCCATTACCCTGCAGCGTTCGATGCGAAGGGTAAAATCCTGTAACAGTAAAAGATTGTGCTCCGGTGCTCGCGGGAGGCTTCCACTCCGCTACGTTCGCGATCTTCGCCCGCTCACTGCGATTCCGTTCGACGCAATTCTTGCCTCACTCCATACGCCGCTGCGTGGAACCCCCCGCTCCGCCCTCCGCCACCACAGTGGCATTTATCCGAAGAACTCCTTCGCTATTCCGTAGATGTCCATGTCGACGGTCTTGAGCTTCGAGGTCGCCTCGGCGAGGGGGACGGCGACGATCCGGTTCCCCTGCAGAGCGGCCATCTTCCCGAACTCGCCGCGGTGGACCATCTCGGTGGCGAAGACGCCGAAGCGGGAGGCGAGCACACGATCGTGCGCGGTGGGAGAACCGCCGCGCTGGATGTGGCCGAGCACCACGTAGCGCGTCTCGAACTTCGTCCGCTTCTCGATCGCATTCGCGAGAACCTGGGAGATCCCGCCGAGCCGCACGTGGCCGAACTCGTCCTTCCTGGTTTCCTGGAGGACGAGCTCCCCGTCCGCGCCCGATTTCTCCGCGAACTGCGCGCCTTCCGCAACGACGATGATGGAGAACGTCTTTCCCCGGCTGTGCCGCCTCAGGATCAGGTCGCACACCTCGTCGAGGTCGATCGGGATCTCCGGGACGAGGATCACGTCCGCACCGCCGGCGATCCCCGAGTACGTCGCGATCCACCCCGCGTGCCGCCCCATCACTTCAACCACCATGACGCGGTTGTGCGACTCCGCCGTCGTGTGGATCCGATCGATGGCGTCGGTGGCGGTCGAAATGGCCGTGTCGAAGCCGAAGGTGAAATCGGTACCGGACAGGTCGTTGTCGATCGTCTTGGGAACGCCGACCACGGGTAGCCCCATTTCATACAGCTTCGCCGCCGCCCCAAGCGTGTCCTCGCCGCCGACGGCGATCAGGGCGTCCAGTCCGAGGATCCGCATGTTCTTCAGCGCCCTCTCGGCTCCCCCGGGATCCTTGAACGGGTTCGTGCGCGAGGTCCCGATGATCGTCCCGCCGACGTGGAGAATTCCGGAGACCATCTTGCCGTCAAGGTCCAACGGAGAGGGGTCAAGCAGACCCTTCCACCCGTTTCGCAGACCGACCACCCGGGAACTGAGCGTATCGGATTTACGGACCACCGCCCGGATCACCGCGTTCAGGCCCGGACAATCTCCCCCGCCGGTCAAGACCCCGATCCTCATGGCCGCGCCTCCCCGATTCCTGAAAGTTCGAATAAGTATAACAGATATGACCGGTTGCAACTTTCCTCTTGCGGGAAGTCCGATTCATGGTAATTTGGTACTCAATACCCATTATCAATGAAGGGGGACCCGTGCCCGTCCTCGCCAGGAAGGAAGAGATCCGGCTCCTCTCCGGGAACGAAGCGATCGCCCGCGGAGCGTTCGAGGCGGGGGTCAAGGTCGCCTCCGCGTACCCGGGGACGCCCAGCACCGAGATACTCGAGAATTTCGTCCGCTTCGAAGGGGTCTACGCGGAGTGGGCCCCCAACGAGAAGGTCGCCGTCGAGGTGGCGATCGGCGCTTCGATGGGAGGCGCGCGCGCCCTGGCGACGATGAAGCACGTCGGCCTGAACGTGGCGGCCGACCCGATCTTCACCGCCTCCTACACCGGGGTGCGCGGGGGCCTCGTGATCGTCACCGCGGACGACCCGGAGCTGCACTCCTCCCAGAACGAGCAGGACAACCGGCACTACGCGGTCGCGGCGAAGATCCCCATGCTCGAGCCGTCGGACTCCTTCGAGGCGAAGGAGTTCACGCGCCTTGCCTTCGAGCTTTCCGAGAAGTACGACACCCCGGTCTTCCTGCGCACGACCACGCGGATCTCACACGCCAAGGGAGTCGTCCGCCTCGAGGAGCCGTCAGGCCCCGCTTTCCCGCCGGGGTTCACGCCCGATCCGGCGAAGTGGGTGATGCTTCCCGTGAACGCGAAGCGCCGCCACGTCGTCGTCGAGGAACGGATGAGGGCTCTGCGGGAGTTCGCCGAAACGTGGGACGGGAACCGGATCGAGTGGGGGGATCGCTCGCTTGGGATCGTCACGTCCGGCGTCTCCTGGCAGTACGTGAAGGAGGCGTTCCCCGACGCGTCGGTCCTGAAGATCGGCCTCGCGTGGCCGCTTCCCGAGCGCCTCTTCCGGGAATTCGCCGCCGGTGTCTCCCGAGTGGTGGTGGTCGAGGAGCTCGACCCGCATCTCGAGACGCACGTGAAGGCGCTGGGGATCCCCGCGCAGGGGAAGGAACTCATCCCGATCGTCGGGGAGCTCGACCCGCGGATCGTCCGGCAGGCGATCACCGGGGAGGCGATCCCCGTGCGCGCCCCCGAGACGGTTCCGCCCCGCCCGCCGAACCTTTGTCCCGGATGCCCTCACCGGGGGCTTTTCTTCGCGCTGAAGAAGCTCAAGGTGGCGGTGACCGGGGACATCGGCTGCTACACGCTGGCCACCTTGCCGCCGCTCGGGGCGATGGACAGCTGCATCTGCATGGGCGCCTCGATCGGGAACGCCCACGGGATGGAGAAGGCGCTGGGGAAGGACGGCGCGGGGAAGGTCGTCGCGGTCATCGGCGACTCCACGTTCCTGCACTCCGGCGTCACCGGCCTGATGAACGTCGTCTACAACCGCGGCGCCTCGACGGTGATCGTGCTCGACAACGACATCACGGCGATGACGGGGGCGCAGCAGAATCCCGCCACCGGGAAGACGCTCCTCGGGGAACCTACCCGCCGGACGGACCTTCCGGCGCTCTGCCGCGCTCTCGGCGTGGAGCACGTCTACACGGTGAACCCGCACGACATCAAGCAGACGGAAGGCGTGCTGCGGCGGGAAGTGGCGCGCCCCGAGCCGTCGGTGATCATCACCAAGGCGCCGTGCGCCCTGCTTCCGGACCATCGCAGGCGGAAGCACCCGGTGTACGAGGTGATCGCGGACCTGTGCACGGGGTGCAAGGCGTGCTCCCGGCTCGGGTGCCCGGCGATAGAGTGGGTCCCGTTCACCCCCGAAGAGGCGGCAGCCGCGGGGAAGAAGGCGACGCAGAAAGGGATGGCGCGGATCAGCCCGCTGCTGTGCGACGGGTGCAACCAGTGTCCGCCGCTGTGCAAGTTTCAGGCGATCATGGAGAGGAAATCATGAGCGTTCCGAAGGGCGACGTCTTCCTCGCAGGCGTAGGGGGGCAGGGGACCCTGCTCGCTTCCGAGGTTTTGTGCGACGCGTTCCTTCTGTCCGGGTTCGACGTGAAGAAAAGCGAGGTCCACGGGATGGCGCAGCGCGGCGGATCGGTCACGACCCACCTGCGATTCGGCCCGAAGGTGTTCTCTCCGCTCATCGAGCCGGGGAAGGCGGACCTGCTGGTCGCCTTCGAAAAGATGGAGGCGCTCCGGTTCGCCCACTACCTGCGGTCCGGCGGTGCGATGGTCGTGAACGCCCAGGAGATCTCCCCGCCGTCGGTGGCCACCGGGCAGGAGCCGTACCCGCGGGACGTCGAGGAGCGCCTGCGGGCGGTCACGGACCGGCTCCACATCGTCGACGCACTCTCCGCGGCGCTATCGATGCGCGAGGTCCGGGCGGTCAACATGGTCATGGTCGGCGCGGCATCGCACTTCCTGCCGCTCCCCGAAGGCGCCTACGAAGAGGCGATGAAGGCCCGCCTGCCCGAGAAGATCGTCTCCGTCAACGTGCAGGCGTTCCGGGCAGGGCGGACACTGCTGGCTGGGCAGGGGGCACACCTTCCCGCCAGCGGGGAACAATCGTCTACTTCCTCCCGGGTTTGAACCAGGTGTGTCCCCTGGAAGCGCCCGCACCTCCAAGGTTCTTTCTCCGGCCATACCTTCTGCCGACCAATTCCCCCTGTGGCTGATGTTGACAGGCGTAAAACGGCGTATTCGGTTATCGTTGACAGTTAAAAGGCATTGAGGTACTGTTTTACCGGATCTCATCGCAAGGCGCTTGGAATACCTTACCTTTCCCAGGAGGAATCCCTTTGGCCGAATCACCGCATCGCTGGTGGATGACCGCTCCGGGTGAGCCGATGGTTAAGGCCGATTTCGACCCGTTTCCGCCATCAGCGGGCGAGGTGGTGGTCGAGGTGGCCGGTTGCGGGGTTTGTCACACGGATCTCGGCTTCTACTACGACGGCGTGCGGGTGAAGTCCCCGCTGCCCTTGGCGCTCGGACACGAAATCAGCGGCAGGGTGGTGGCCTCCGGCGAGGGGGCGCAGGCGTGGCAAGGGAAAGCGGTGATCGTCCCCGCGGTCATCCCTTGCGGCGAATGCGAGCTGTGCAAGTCGGGGCACGGCACGATCTGCAAGCGGCAGCAGATGCCGGGGAACGATATCCAGGGGGGATTCGCGACCCACGTCCGCGTTCCGCCCCGGGGTCTTTGTCCCGTGGACGAGGTGCGGCTCGCGGCGGCCGGCCTGCAGTTGGCCGACGTATCCGTGGTCGCCGACGCGGTGACGACCCCGTACCAGGCGGTGGTGCAGGCGGGGGTCGAGTCCGGCGACTTCGCCGTCGTGGTCGGCGTGGGCGGTGTGGGCGGATACGCGGTGCAGATCGCACGCGCCTTCGGCGCCACCGTGGCGGCGCTCGATGTGGACCCGCTCAAACTCGCCGCCATGGCCGCCAACGGCGCCGCGTTCACCGTCAACGTCCGCGAGGTCCAGGGACGCGACTTGAAAAAGGCGCTCCAGGAATTCGCAAAAAAGAACGGTTGCCGCGACACCCGGTGGAAGATCTTCGAGTGCTCCGGGACCAAGGCCGGGCAGGACACCGCGTTCGGGCTGCTGAACCACGGCGCGACCCTTTCGGTGGTCGGCTTCACCATGGACAAGGTCGAACTGCGCCTCTCGAACCTGATGGCTTTCCACGCGAGGGCGCTCGGGAACTGGGGATGCCTGGTCGAGCACTACCCCGCGGCTCTCGACCTCGTGCTCGGCGGGAAGATCGCCCTCGCCCCGTTCGTCGAACGCCATCCCCTGAAAGACATCAACGAGATCTTCGCCGCCGCGCACGCGCGCAAGCTGACCCGCCGCGCGGTCCTGGTCCCCGGAGCATGACCATGAGCGCGATCCCCCTCAAGGTGGAACTGGAGAAGGACGGCGCCCTGCTGCGCCTGCGCCTCGCCCGGCCCAAGGCGAACATCGTCGACGCCGCGATGATCGCGGCGCTGCGGTCGGCCCTCGACGAGCACTTGCCGGGGACGCACCTGCGCGCCGTGCTTGTCGAGGCCGAGGGGCCGCATTTCAGCTTCGGCGCGAGCGTCGAGGAGCACCTGCCCGGGTCGTTCGCCGCGATGCTCGGCGGACTGCACGCGCTGATCATGCGGCTCGTCGCAAGCCCCGTCCCCGTTCTCGTGGCGGTGCGCGGCCAGTGCCTGGGCGGCGGCCTCGAGCTGGCGGCCGCCGGCCACCTCATCTTCGCCGCTCCGGGCGCCGCGCTCGGGCAGCCCGAGATCAAGCTTGCGGTGTTCGCCCCCGCGGCCTCCTGCCTGCTCCCGGAGCGGATCGGCCAGTCACGCGCGGAGGATCTCCTGTTCTCGGGGCGAAGCATCGGGGCCGAAGAGGCGCACCGCATCGGACTCGTGGACGCGCTGGCCGAAGACCCGTCCCAGGCCGCCATCGCGTATTTCGAGGAGCATCTCGCGCCGAGAAGCGCCGCTTCACTCCGTTTCGCCGTTCGCGCGGCGCGCGCCGGTTTCGTCGAGCGGGTCCGCCGGAAGCTCGCCCAGGTAGAACGCCTTTACCTCGAGGAGTTGATGGCCACCCACGACGCCGTGGAAGGGTTGACGGCCTTCATCGCAAAGCGCCCCGCGGTCTGGGAAGACCGCTGATACGGTGCACTGAGCATGTCAACGCCCGTATGCGTCGGTCTCGACATCGGGTCGTCGAGGACCAAGGTCGCCGTGATCGACGCCGACCGAAGGATCCTCGGGCACGCCGTCCGGAAATCCGGGACCGATTTTTCCGCCACCGCGGCGGCTTGTCTCGACGAATCGCTGGAGATGGCGGGGGTCGGCCGCGACTCGATCGTGAGCGCCGTTTCAACCGGGTACGGCCGGTCGAACGTCGCCTTCGTCACCGCGCGGAGCAAGACCGAGATCGGCTGCCTCTCCCGATGGGGCCGCGACCGTTTCCACGAGGCGATCACCATCATCGACATCGGCGGCCAGGACAACAAGGTGATCAAGCTCGACGGGGACGGACGACGCGCGGGTTTCAGGATGAACCGGAAGTGCGCGGCCGGCACCGGGGCGTTTCTCGAGGAGATGTCCATGCGCCTCGACATCCCCATCGAGGCGATGGAAGCGCTGGCCCGCGAGTCGACGGAGATGGTCAAGCTCGGAAGCTACTGCACCGTCTTTACGGCGACGGAGGTCCTCGAGAACATCCGCCACGGGAAGAAGGTGCCGGATATCGTCAAGGGGCTCTTCTACTCGGTCGTCAAGAGGGTGCTCGAGATGGACTCCCACGCCGGCCGCCTCGTCATGACGGGGGGAGTCGTCGCGCACAATCCCCATATCGTCGAAATGGCCGGGGAGATGACGGGACGGGCGGTCGTGCTCCCCGAATTTCCGCAGCTGGCCGGCGCGATCGGCGCCGCCCTGTACGCGCTCGATGAAACGGATCCGGACAGGATCGAGACCAATATCCCGGCGGGAGAGACCGATGGCTGAAGAGAAGAAGACGACGCGAAAGAAGATCCAGGCCGCGGACACGATGAACAGGATCATGGCCGAGTACTTCCACGGGCTGAACGACGCGGCCGTCACGGGGAAGCGGAAGGTCGCGTGGTGCACCAGCGTGGGGCCGGCGGAGCTGCTACGGGCGCTCGGATTCGCCGTCCACTTCCCGGAAAACCACGCGGCAATGCTCGGCGCGACGCGCATGTCGACGGACCTCATCCCGGCGGCGAACGCGATCGGCTATTCGCCGGACATCTGCTCGTATCTGACCGCCGACATCGGCGCGTACGTAAAGGGGATCACCCCGCTCGCCAAGGCGTACCCCGGGATCGAGTCCGTGCCGAAGCCCGACGTCCTGGTCTACAACACGAACCAGTGCCGCGACGTCCAGGACTGGATGGCCTGGTACTCGAGGAAGCTCGGCGTACCATCCATCGGGGTCACCTCTCCAAAGAACGTCAACGACGTGACCGACGCGCACATAGATGACGTCACCCGGCAGATCGAGGCCCTTATCCCGACGCTCGAGGGGATCGCCGGGGTGAAACTCGACATGGACCTGCTGCGGGAAACGGTCTCCCTGTCGCGCGAGTGCACCGAGCTGTGGAAGCGGGTACTCGAGACGGCCACGGCCTCGCCAGCCCCGCTCACCTTCTTCGACGGGACGATCCACATGGGACCGGCGGTCGTTCTGCGGGGGACCAGGGAGGCGATCGACTACTACGAACTCCTCCTCGCCGAGCTCGAGCAGAGGATCCGGGACGGCGTGGCGGCGGTCGACGGGGAGAGCTCGCGTATCTACTGGGAGGGGATGCCCGTGTGGGGGCGCCTGCGGCAGCACTCCGAGCTGTTCGCCAACCTCAGGTCGGCCGTCCTGGCCTCCACCTACTGCAGCAGCTGGATCTTCCCCTCGTTCGACGGGAACGACCCGATCCGGAGCATGGCGAAGGCGTACCTCGAACTGTTCATCGTCCGCTCGGACCGGTACAAGGAGAAGTACATCAAGGAGATGATCGAAAAGTTCCGCATAGACGGGATCATCTACCACGACGCGAAGACGTGCCCCTACAACTCGAACAGCAGGTATGGCCTGCCCGGACGGGTGGAGGCCGAGACCGGCGTCCCCTCGCTGGTCATCTCCGGCGACCTCAACGACCTTCGCTGCATCTCCGACGAGCAGACGAAGACGAACGTCGAGGCGTTCATCGAACAGATCACGGAGGAGCCCTAAGATGCTGGACGAACTGTTCAGGCCGAAAGCGGTCGCCATCATCGGCGCCTCAACCAAGGAGCTGTCGATCGGGAACGTCATCATCCGGAACCTGCAGGAGTACGGCTACAAGGGAGGGATATACCCGATCAACCCGACGGCGCCGGAGGTACGGGGCATCAAGGCGTACAAGACGCTGGACGAGATCCCGGGAGCGGTCGATCTCGCCCATATCATCATCCCCGCCAAGTTCGTCCCCCAGGCGATCGAGGATTGCGGAAAGAAGGGGGTCAAGGCGGTCGTCATCAACTCCGCCGGGTTCAGCGAGATGGGCGAGGAGGGAGCGAAGCTCCAGGCGGCGTTTCTGGCCAACGCGCGGAAGTACGGGGTGCGGGTGTTCGGCCCGAACTGCCAGGGGATCATCAACACAGATCCGGCGCTGAAGGCGTACTGCAATTTCACCTTCACCTACCCGGAGCCCGGCGCCGTTTCGGTCGTGGCGCTGAGCGGCGGGGTCGGAGCCCTTCTCATGCAGGGGCTGTTCGACCTGGGCGTCGGGATGCGGATGTACGCCTCCAACGGCAACGCCTGCGACGTCTCCATCCCGGAGATCCTCCGCTACTGGAAGGACGACGAGGGGTGCAAGGCGATCGTCCTTTACACGGAAGGGTTCTCCGACCCGAAGGAGTTCCTCGACGTCGCCCGCGAGGTCGCGCCGAAGAAGCCGATTCTCGCCATGAAAGCGGGGCGCACGGCCCAGGGGGCGAAAGCGGCCTCGTCACACACGGGATCGCTCGCCGGAGTGGACATCGCGACCGAGCTGATCTTCGAGAAGACCGGCCTCCTCTCCTTCCAGGACGAGGAGGAGATGTCCCGCGCGGCGATGGCGTTCGCCACGCAGCCGATCCCCGCGGGGAACCGGGTCGGGATCATCACGAACACCGGCGGGCCCGCCGTCATAGCCACCGATGTCCTCGTCGCCGCCGGCCTCGACGTCCCGAAGCTCTGCGAGGCGTCGATCGCGAAGCTCAAGGCGACCCAGTTCCCCCAGGCGGCCCTCGAGAACCCGATCGACGTCGTCGCGACGGCGGGCGGTCCCCAGTTCCGCGCCGCCATGGACGTGCTCCTCGAAGACGACGGGATCGACAGCATCTTCATGAACTTCGTCACCGCCCCCTTCACCGACACGCACGAGGTGGCGCGCCAGATCGCCGCGGTGAGCGCGCTGGGGAAGAAGCCGATCGTCTGCAACTTCATGACCGACCTCAGCCAGGAGCGGTACCGGATCACCATGCGGATCCTCAAGGAGGGCGGCGTTCCCTTCTACGCGAACCCGACTGCGGCGGCCCGGGCCCTCGGCGCCCTCACGCGGTACGGGCGCCTGAAGCGCCGCGACATCGGCAAGCCGGAGTCGCTGCCCGGCGTGGATGCCGCCAAGGCCGCGGCGGTCGTAGAGCAGGCGAAGAAAAACGGACGCGGCGTCCTCTCGGCGACAGACGTCTACACGATCTTCGAGGCGTACGGAATCCCGGTCGCCGGGTGGAAGGTGGTCGATACCTCCGCCGCCGCGGTTTCGGCGGCCGACGCGATCGGCTACCCGGTCGTCGTCAAGGTCGATGCGGAGGCGATCGACCACAAGAGCGACATGGGCGGGGTCGCCGTGAACCTGAAAGACGCCGCCGCCGTCCGCGCCGCCGTCGAAGGGATGCGGTCCCGGCTGGGGTCGTCCGGCGCGCTCCGCTTCCTCGTCCAGAAATTCCTCCCCGGCGGGCGCGAGCTGATCGTTGGGGCCAGCGTCTCGCGCGGGCTCGGTCACCTCGTGATGTTCGGCCTCGGCGGGATCTACGTCGAGGTGCTCAAAGACGTGGCGTTCAAGATCGCCCCGGTCACGCGGGTCGAGGCCGCGGAGATGATGGCCTCGATCAAGACGAAGGCGCTGCTCGACGGGATGCGCGGGGAGAAGGGGATCGACAAGGGGAAGGTGATCGACCTGATCCTGCGCGTCTCGCAGCTCCTCGGCGATCTCCCGATGATCCGGGAGATGGACCTCAACCCGATCCTCGCCTTCAGCGACGCGGTATGCGCGGTCGACGGGAGAATCCGGATATGACGATGTTGTGCTTCGGTGCTCGCGGGCGGCTTCCACTCCGCTACGTTCGCGATCTTCGCCCGCTCACTGCGATTCCGCTCGACGCAAGCTATGCCTCGCTCCATACGCCGCTGCGTGGAACCCCCCGCTGCGCCCTCCGCACCGTATCGTCACAACACGGAATAATCGCCCGAACATCGGAGCGCACGGAGCAGGGGGGTCCCCGGAGCGGAGGTCGCTCGTGCGGAACCGGCGGAGACCTCGCGCTTTTTATCGAGAAAGACTATCTCGGGCCGGTGGATGTCGAGAGAACACCGGGAGATGATCGCATGGCAAGTTTGCTGGGTGTAGCCGGGGAGCCGCGACCGGATGCGACCGGGGACGCCCCCTGCGGAGAAGCGAAAATATTTCGGGCCGACAAGGAGAAATGCCTGTGCTGACCAAAGCGTACATTCCGTACGGAGGGTATTACAGCACCCCGTTCGTGCGCTGGCAGGGGTCGCTGGCGAACGAGCATTCGATCGTCCTGGGAGCGGCCACCTCGAAGCGGTTCTTCGAGTCGAAGGGTTGGGACCCGAAGACGGTGGAGTACGTCCTGGTCGGCAGCACCGTCTACCAGAAACAGTGGTTCTACAGCGGCCCCTGGGCCGCTGGGATGATGGGGGCCGCCGGGGTCCCTGGCGTACTCGTCAGCCAGGCGTGCTCGACCTCGGCGTTCACCGTCTACCAGGCCGGCATGGGGATCGAGACCGGGCTCTTCGGCAACGGCTGGTGCCTTCTCGCGGACCGCTGCTCCAACGGCCCCCACGCCTCGTGGCCGAACCCGAACGGTCCCGGCGGGCAGGTGATCTCCGAGGACTGGGTGATGGACAACTTCGGGAAGGACCCGTGGGCGGGCGGCGCGATGATCCAGACCGCGGAGAACGTGAGCAGGGAGAACGGCGTGACGCGCGCCGAGTGCGACGCGATCACCCTCCGCCGGCAGGAGCAGTACGACTCGGCCCTCGCGAACGACCGTGCGTTCCAGAAGCGGTACATGTTCCCCGTCGAGGTGCAGGTTTCGAAGAAGAAGACGATCACCGTGGCGGCGGACGAGGGGATCTTCCCCTCGACGAAAGAGGGGCTGGCGGCCCTGCGGCCAGTCCTCCCCGACGGCGTCCACACGTACGGAACGCAGACCCACCCGGCCGACGGAAACAGCGGCGTCTGCGTGACGACGCGGGAGAAGGCACGGGAGCTGAGCGCCGACCCGAAGGTGGAGATCCGCCTCGTCTCCTTCGGGTTCGCCCGGACGAAGAAGGCGTTCATGGCCGCGGCCGTCGCCCCTTCCGCGCAGATGGCGCTGGCAAACGCCGGGATCAAGGCGTCCGATCTCGCCGTGATCACCACCCACAACCCGTTCGCGGCGAACGACATAGTCATGGCGAAGGTGATGGGGCTCGACGCGAACGCGATGAACAACTTCGGCTCCTCGCTGATCTACGGGCATCCGCAGGCGCCCACCGGCGCGCGCGCGATGATCGAGGGTATCGAGGAGGCGGCGATGAAGGGCGGAGGATACGTCCTCTTCTCCGGTTGCGCCGCCGGCGACACCGCCGCCTCCGTCGTACTGAAGGTCGGCTGAATCGGCTGCGCCGCCTCGGAGGGCAGGGCTTCGTTCGTGGCTCGCCGTGCGATGAACCCGCACGGCTGCGCTTTACCTCACTCCGCCCTCCCTCTTCCGGCGGCTCCGCCAACGAAGAGGGAGCGATCCGCGGGATAAAGAGTACGAGAAACGGGGGGTACCGATGACATACGAGTTCTTAACGTTGCAGCGGACCGGGAAGATCGCGACCGTTCTCCTCAACCGTCCCCCGACGAACCCGCTGTCCGGCGCGTTCGGGCGGGAGCTCTTCGACGCCTTCACCGAAGTGGACCGGATGGAGGACGTGACGGTGGTGGTCATCGCCAGCGCGCTCGAGAAGGCGTTCATCGCCGGGGCGGACATCAAGGAGATGGCCGGCATGGACCGTGCCGCCTCCGAGGCGTTCTCGAAGCTGTTGCAGGACGCCAACAACCTTCTGCCGCGCATGAAGAAAGTGGTGATCGCCGCGATCAACGGCCACGCCCTCGGCGGCGGCTGCGAGCTGGCGATGGCGTGCGACTACCGGCTCATGAAGAAGGGGAGAGCGCTCATCGGCCTCCCCGAGGCGACGCTCGGCATCCTTCCGGGTGCGGGCGGCACACAGCGGCTCCCTCGCCTGGTAGGCCTTTCGAAGGCGATGGACATCCTCCTTCGCGGGAAGGCGATGGGTCCCGAGGAGGCGCTGGCGATCGGCCTCGTCGACCGGTTGATAGAGCCGGAAGTCTTCATGGACGAGGTGATGAAATTCGCGGAACAGTTGGCTTCCGGCGCCGGGAAGGCGATGGGGTACATAAAGGCGGCTGTGCACGAGGGGATCGACCTTCCCATGGGAGAGGCACTGGCTGTCGAACGGAAATACGGTCTCGAGAATCTCGGGACCCACGATGCGAAGGAAGGGCTCCTTGCCTTCGCCGAAAAGCGAAAAGCAGTCTTCCTGGGCAGATGACCGGATTCGGAACGGAACCTACTTCACCGGAGGGTGCGAGATGAACGTCGAGGAGATCAGGACGGTAGGGGTCGTCGGAGCGGGCAGCATGGGGACGGGGATCATACAGGTCGCCGCCCAGTCGGGATTCGAAGTGAAGGCGGTCGACGTGGACGACGCGGCGTGCGCGCGGTCGGCGAAGTCGATCGCGAAGGTCCTCGCGCGGCTCGTCGAAAAGGAGAAGATCACCGAGGAGCAGAAGAAGCAGGTTCTCGGGCGGATCTCCTTTTCGACCGACGTATCCACGCTTGCGGGTGTTCCCTTCCTCTTCGAGGCGGTCTTCGAAAGCGTCGACGTGAAGAAGGCGATCTTCGCGAAGCTCGACGCGATCTGCGGCGAGGGAACGGTGTACGCCACCAACACCTCATCCCTTTCGATCACCGAGATGGCCTCACTGGTGAAGCGCCCGGCGAAGTTCGTCGGCATGCACTTCTTCAACCCGGTTCCGGTGATGAAGCTGGTGGAGGTGATCCCCGCCCTGCAGACCGCGCAGGAGACCACCGACCTCGCGCTGGCGATGGCGCAGAAGCTCGGCAAGACGGCCATCACCTGCAAGGATACGCCGGGGTTCGTCGTGAACCGGCTTCTGGTCCCGTACATGCTCGACGCGGTCCGTCTCCTCGAGTCGGGCACGGCTTCGGCCCAGGACATCGACACCGCGATGAAGCTCGGGTGCGGCATGCCGATGGGACCTTTCGAACTTATGGACTACACCGGCGTCGAAATCTCCTATTATGTGGGGGAGATCTTCCACAATTACACGAAGGAGGCCCGTTTCGCCCCTCCCGGGCTGCTGCGGAACATGGTGAAGGCCGGGTATCTCGGGAAGAAGACGGGCAAAGGTTTCTACGACTATCCGGCGAAGCCGCCGCAGGAGGGGGGCGCAGTGAGGTAAAGCGCAGCCGTGCAGGTTCATCGCACGGCGAGCCACGAACGGAGC
>Ga0172367_10004591_pt1 | contig 17116 bp, 11 predicted proteins | sample Lak10m_FD_114542 | JGI IMG/M metagenome (GOLD analysis project Ga0172367, IMG submission 114542) | Freshwater microbial communities from Kabuno Bay, South-Kivu, Congo - kab_022012_10m | ecosystem: Environmental > Aquatic > Freshwater > Lake | place: Democratic Republic of the Congo: South-Kivu...
CATCCCATCAAGCACGAGTTCACGCGCAGCATCCCGACGAGCCAGTGCATGAACTGCCACATGCACCAGGGCAACCTCTTCGTGAACCCGTTCCTCGGCTACATCTGGTGGGACCAGGAGAGCGACGGCGACCTCATGTATCCGCACCCCGGCAACCCGCTCGCGAAGGAGCCGCACTTCCTCGGCAACCGCAAGCCGGAGGAATTCCAGAAGCAGCGCAACCCGACCGAGGCGCAGCTCACGCGGGCCATCGAGAAAAATCCCGAGGCCGCCGCCGCGCGCGGGTTGTGGGGCGACCTCGACTTCCTCGAAAAGGTCGCCGAGCTGAACCCGCGCATGAAGCACACGCAGTTTGCGGACTACCACGGCCACGGCTGGGTCTTCCGCGCCGTGTTCAAGAAGGACAAGTCCGGCAACCTGCTCACGCTCGACGACCAGAAAATCCCGCACGACGACGCGCACAAGTTCGAGAAGGCGGTTCACCTCAAGGACATTCACCTCGCCAAGGGCATGCACTGCGCGGACTGCCATTTCCTCACCGACTCGCACGGCGACGGCAACCTCTACGGCGAGCCGCGCGCGGCGACTTCGGTCGAGTGCATTGACTGCCACGGCACGGTGAACGCGCGACCGTCGCTCGTCACGACGGGCAACGGCGGGCGCTTCAGCAACGGCGGCAAGGGCGTGAACATCGCGGCCACCAGCACGCCGTGGGGCCCGCGCTTCGTGTGGGAGGGCAGGCGGCTTTACCAGCGCAGCAACCTCTCGCCCGACGTGCGCTGGGAAATCCCGCAAACGCTCGACACGCTCGACCCGACGCATCCGCGCTACAACGCCAAGAGCCGTTACGCGAAGACGCTTCGTCGCGACGGCCAGACTTGGGGCGACGTGCCCGCCGCCGCGAAGTGCCCGCAGGACCTCGCGCACGACAACTCGAACATCACCTGCCAGGTCTGCCACAGTTCGTGGGCGACGAGCTGCTTCGGCTGCCACCTGCCGATGCGCGCGAACCAGCGCGTGGCGCTCAACAAGTTCGAGGGCATGACCACGCGCAACTTCACCGGCTACAACCCGCAGGTCGTGCGCGACGACGTCTTCCAGCTCGGCGTGGACGCCAGCTACAAGAGCAACCGCCTCGCCGTGCTGCGCTCGTCCAGCGCGGTCATCGTCGGCTCGCAGAACAGCAACCGCGAATGGGTCTATTCGCAGCAGCAGACCGTCAGCGCCGAGGGCTACAGCGGCCAGGCTTACAACCCGCACCTGCCGCACACGACCAGCGGCGCAGGCACCACGAAGGGCTGCACCGACTGCCATCTCGCCGCCGACAACAGCAACAACGCGTGGATGACTTCGCTGCTCGGCTTCGGCACCGGCACGGTGAACTTCTTCGGCCGCTACGCGTGGGTCGGCGCTGGCAAGGACGGCCTCTACGGCGTCGTCTGGACCGAACAGGAGGAGCCGCAGGCCGCCATCGGCAGCTACCTGCATCGCCTCGCCTACCCGGACAACTTCCAGCGCCACGTCGAGGCGAACAAAGGCATTCTCCCCGCGAAACAGGACGGCAATGACCTCGCGCATCACCACCACGCGAAGGAGATTTTGGACCTCACCTTGCGCGGCGAATACCTCTACACCGCCAACGGCGCGGACGGCTTCGAGGTCTTCGATGTCGCGAACATTGACCAGAAGGGGTTCAGCGAGCGCATCGTCACCGCGCCCGTCTCGCCGCTCGGCCAGCGCACTTATCTCCGCACGAAATACGCGACCAGCGTCACGCTGCCGAGCACGCTGGGCATTGACCCAACGCGCCAGCGGTTGCCGGAAAATCAGGAGCAGCCCATCAGCCTCATCTACGCGTGGGTCTTCATCACCGACCGCGAGGAGGGCCTCGTGATGACGACCGTCGCGACGCTCGTGGACGGCAACCCGAACAACAACTTCCTCGACAAGGACCTCAAGACGATTCGCTTCAACCCGGACAACAAGCTCGCCGGAGCGATGCACTCCTACATGGCCGGCACGAGCCTGTTCGTGGTCGCGAAGAAGGGCCTGTTCGTCCTCGGCCTGCACAACGACAAGCTCGAAGCGCCAAAGCTCGTGGCGGAGTTGAGCAACGGCGAGTTCAAGAACCCGCGCGCCGTCAGCGTGCAGTTCCGCTACGCCTACGTGACCGATGACGACGGCTTCAAGGTCGTGGACCTCACCGACCCGACCAAGCCCCGCCTCATCCCCGGCGCGACCGTGCCGCTCAAGAACGCCCAGCGCTTCTACCACGCGCGCACCTTCGCCTACGTCGCGAACGGCGCGGAGGGCCTCGCGTTCATTGACATCAGCAACCCGGAGAAGCCCCGCCTCGAACGCATGTTCAACGCCGACGGCAAACTCAACGACTCGCGCGCCGTGCAGATTGGTTCAGTCAACGCCTCGATGTTCGCGCTCGTCGCCGACGGCAAGAACGGCCTGCGCGTGCTCCAGATGATTTCGCCCGAGAACGTCCCGACGCACATGGGCTTCAGCCCCGTGCCGAACCCGAAGCTCATCGCCACGTATCCCACGCACGGCCCCGCCGTCGCCGTCTCGCGCGGCCTCGACCGCGACCGCGTGGTGGACGAGACCGGCAACCAGACCGTCGTCTTCGGCCGCCGCGGCTCGCGTCCGTTCACGATGGACGAGATGGAGAAGTTCTTCCGCCACTTCGCCGGCCCCACACCGAGCGACCTGAAATCCAAACGCACCGGCTCGCTCTACAAAGTGGAGGAAACCGCCGTGAAGAACGGCGAGCTACAGACCGCCAGCGGGGCAACGCTGAAGCGCCCGAATGCCTTCAAGCCCGAACCGGAGCCGCAACCCGTGCGCCCGAGCAACGACCGATTGGTTCGTCGTGGTCAATGAGCCAAGCCCTCCAGAACGCTTCTCGCACCGAGGCTCGCACCGAGCAGTCTCGCGCTTTCTTCTCCCTCTCCCCCACCGGGGGAGAGGGCCGGGGAGAGGGAGCAAGCCGCAAGTCAACCCGTTTCTCTTCCTACTCCGTAGCCGCTCTCCCTCACCCCGACCCTCTCCCGCTGGGAGAGGGGACCAACTCGTCCGCGCTCGACCTCCCATTGCGCCCCAACACCTCGGAACGGGGCCTGCGTCCCCCCCTCTCCCAGCGGGAGAGGGTCGGGGTGAGGGAGAACGCGCGGACAACTCGACGGCTTGCGTTCGCCTTAGTCGCTCTGCTCGTCCAACTGGCGGACCTCCTCCCCGCCCAAGACTCCGTCCGCACGCTCGCCGGCCTTCCCGAAACTCCCGGCTCCTCCGACGGCACGAATACCACCGCTCGTTTCAACGACCCCGCCGGCCTCGCCATCGCCGCCGACGGCACCATCTTCGTCGCGGACAACCAAAATCACGCCGTCCGCCGCATCGGCACGAACGGCGTCGTGACCACGCTCGCGGGTTTGCTCGGCACGCCCGGCTCCGCCTATGGCACCGGCTCCACCGCGCGTTTCGACAGTCCGACGGGCCTCACGCTCGGGCCTGACGGCGCGCTCTATGTCTGCGACACGGGCAATCACACCATCCGCCGCGTCACGCTCTCGGGCATCGTAACCACGCTCGCCGGTTCAGCCGGTAACGCCGATTACACCGATGGCTCCACTTCCGCCGCGCGCTTCAACCAACCGCTCGGTCTCGCCATCGCGCCGGATGGGACGGTGTTCGTCGCCGACAGCGGCAATCATCTCATCCGCATCATCGCCACCAACGGCACCGTCTCCGTTCTCGCGGGCAACCCGGAGACGTTCGGTTCCGCCGACGGCTCGGGCACGAACGCCTTCTTCAACAGCCCCGTCGGCCTCGCCCTCGCACCCGACGGCTCCCTCTTCGTCTCGGACGCGAACAACTTCACCATCCGCCGCGTGACTGCAGGCGGCGTCGTCACGACTATCGCCGGAGCCGCCGGCCAAGACGGCTCCACCGACGGTCCCGCCGCGTCCGCGCGCTTCGGCAAGCCCGCCGAACTCGCCCTTGCCCCGAACGGCACGCTCTACATCGCGGACGCCGCGCATCACACCATCCGCCGCCTCACGCTGGACGGCCACGTGAGCACCATCGCCGGCCTCGTCGGCACGGACGGCGCGGCCGACGGCGCGAACGGCCTCGCGCGCTTCTTCAATCCCTACGGCCTCGCCATCGCCGCGCGCGGCCACCTCATCGTCGCGGACACCTATAATCAAACCGTCCGCGAACTGCTCGCACCCTTCACCGTCGGCGTGGCACCGAGCGGGACTGGCCGTGTGATCGCGTGGGAGTCAGTCGTTGGCCGCAGTTACCAAGTGCAGTTCAAGGATAGCTTGTCGGCAGCTTGGCAAAACCTCGGCGGCTCCGTCACCGCCACCGCTCTCGTCGTTTCGCAGACGGATTCCTCCTCCGTCGCGGGCACGCGCTACTACCGCATCCTGCGTATAGAGTAGTCGCAACCTTCAGGTTGCGCGTCAGGCTCCAAGTTTCCCGCGCAAGCTAAAGCCTGCGACTACGGCACAGCTTGAATCGCCTTGCCTCCCCGCCTATCTTCGCCGCACTTGATACGATGAAAGTCAATCTCGCCTACGGCCAAAGCCACCTGCCGGTCGAATTCCCCGACGGTCGCACCACGGTCATTGAGCCGGCGCACAATCCCGCTCTGACCGATGAGAAGGCCACGCTGCTAGCCGCGTTGGACAACCCCATCGGCGCGAAGCCGCTGCGCGAGTGGCTCACGCCCGGCGCGAAGATTTGCATCAACTTCACCGACATCACCCGCGCCACGCCCAACCACCGCATCATCCCGTGGGTGCTGGAATACTTGGCGCAGCACGGCGTCGCGCGCGACCAGATCACGCTGCTCAACCAGACCGGCACGCACCGCCCCATCACCAAGGCCGAACTGGAGAAGATGCTCACGCCCGAGGTCGTCGCGAACTACCGCGTCATCAACCACGAGTGCGAGCATGACGCCGATCTCGTCCAGTTCGGCACCACGCGCACCGGCGCGCCCGCGCTCATCAACCGCCATTGCGCCCACGCGGACGTGCGCATCATCACCGGCTTCATCGAGCCGCATTTCTTCGCCGGCTTCAGCGGCGGGCCGAAGGGCATCGCGCCCGGTGTAGCTGGTTTGGCCACGGTCATGAGCAATCACGGCGCACACAACATTGGCGACCCGCGCGCCGCCTTCGGCATCACCGACGGCAACCCGCTGTGGGAAGAACTCCTCGACATCGCCCTGCGCGTTGGCCCGAGCTTCCTGCTCAACGTCACGCTCAACGAGACCCGGCAGATCACGAACGTCTTCGCCGGCGACATGCAGGCCGCGCACAAGACGGGCTACGAATACGTCCGCAAGTCCGCCATGCAGCGCGTGAAGGATCCGTTCGACATCGTGGTGACGACCAACAGCGGCTACCCGCTGGACATGAACCTCTACCAGGGCGTGAAGGGCATGAGCGCCGCCGCGCGCATCGTGCGACCCGGCGGCCTCATCATTCTCGCGTGCGAATGCAGCGAGGGCGTCCCGGCCAACAGCCCGCTCGACAAGCTCCTTCGCAGCGCCCGGAGTTCGGAGGAAATCCTGCTGATGCTCGCCACGCCCGGCTTCGTGAAGCCCGAGCAGTGGCAGGCGCAAATCCAGGCGCTCATCCAGCGCAAGGCGGAGGTGCTGGTCTTCAGCAAGCTCTCGGACGAAGTGCTTTCCTCCGCGCACTTGAAGCCGTGCCGCGACATCGGCGCGGAAGTCGCCACGCGGCTTGCCCCGCTCGGCCCCGAAGCCCGCGTCGCCGTGCTGCCGCAGGGGCCGCTCACGATTCCGTATCTCGCCTGAACTGGCACGCCCACACCGGGCGAACCTATCCTTCGTCGGCCTTGGCATTCTGCTCCGACGCCAGCGCCGCGCGGCGTTCCTTGCCGAACCTCGACGCGCCGATGAGCCAGAAGGGCGTGATGATGAGCAGCACGCCGCCCGCCCCCCACGCGCCCGGTGATGAAACTGCGCAACTGCGCGGCGAGCGAGTGCCAGAGCTGTTCGGTGAGATTGCTCATGGGAGGGAATTGGCCGCGAAGGAGCGCAGAGAACTCAAAGGAGAAATCCTTTGCGCGCTTTGCGTTCTTTCGAGGCCATTGCTCACGGCTTCACGCCTTCAATGCTCGCCGAGAGCACGTAGTCGCCGGGGTTCTTGCCGGGGAGCCATTCGTGGATGAACTCGCGGCTCGTGTCCACGGGCTGGATGCGGATGTCCACGAAGCCGGCGTCGCGCAGCATCGCCTCAAGCTCCTCGACGGACGCCGCGCCGGCCACGCAGCCGCAGTGCGCCGCGAGGTCGGCGAAGATCTCAGGCGGCAGGTCAGCGGTGCGGACGGTGTCGGCAATGGCGAGGCGGCCGCCGGTCCCGAGCACGCGGAATGCCTCGCGGAAGACGCGCGGCTTGTCGGGTGAGAGGTTGATGACGCAATTGGAGAGGATGACGTCCACGGAGTTCGAGTCCACGGGCAGCGACTCGATTTCGCCAAGGCGGAACTCGAGGTGCCGGACGCCGGCCTTCGCGGCGTTGGCGCGGGCCTGCTGGACCATCTCAGCCGTCATGTCCACGCCGATGACACGGCCGGTCGGACCCACGGCGCGCGCGGCCAGAAAACAGTCGAAGCCCGCGCCGCTGCCGAGGTCGAGCACGGTCTCACCAGGGCGGAGCGAGGCGAGGGCGTGCGGGTTCCCGCAGCCAAGGCCGAGGTTCGCGCCCTCGGGCGCGGCGGTGATTTCGTCCAGGCGGTAGCCGAGCTTCTCCGCGCCGATGGCCGGCGGGCCGCCTCCGCCGCAGCAGGTGGAGGCGGTGATGTTCGGCTCGCAACAGGCGGCGCGCTGGGCGACGGCGGCGTAAGCCTTGCGGACTTCGGCGCGCACCGCGTGCGCGTCCTGGGGGATGGGGTTTGATTTCATCGCCGTTGCTGACGGGGCAGGAGTGAAAAGGACGCAGGGGAAATGCGCGAGTGGAGAATTGTGTGCCGGCATTGTGATGCGCACGTCCACCCAAAGCGGCGCTGAAGCCGCCGCAGTCCAAACGCTGGCGCGACCACAATCGCCCTCGGCTTCGCGAAGCGTCTGGACTGCGGCGGCTTCAGCGCCGCTCTTCCCCGCGCGTCCTTGAATTCAGCCATCCCTTCACCCGTCGCACGCTGACTATGCAACTCCTCCGTGCGGGCCTCCTTTGCCTTCTCCTCGTCTGCTCTGTCCTCGCCGCGCCGAAGGGCGAGCGCGTGCTGGTCACGGCGCACAGCTTCCACATCTTCACTGCGCCCCGCCTCGCGCCGCTGGCCCTCGCGGCGGGCATCGAGGGGCACAAGCTCGTTGCCGCGCAGATGATTGGCGGCTCGAAGGTGATTCAGCACTGGAACCTCCCGGACGAAAAACAGAAGGCCAAGCCGCTCCTCACCGCCGCCGAAGTGGACGTGATGACGATGTCGCCGCACGTCTATCTGCCGGACGAGGGCATTGACCGTTTCGTGGAACTCGGCGCGAAGGCCAATCCCAAGCTGCGCTTCCTCGTGCAGCACTCGTGGATGCCGTGGGACGGTTGGGAAGGCACCGACAAGGTCGCCAAGAATGAGGCCCGCGACACGCGCCCGCTCGACATCGTCCGCGACGCGAATCTCAAGTGGCGCACGAACCTCGAAGCGCAGGTGACCGCGTTGAACAAGAAGCTGGGCCGCGACGCCGTGTTCATCACGCCCGTCGGCGACGCCGTGATGAAGCTGCGCGAACTCATCGCCGCCGGCAAAGCGCCCGGCCTCACGAAGCAGACCGACCTCTTCACCGACCAGATCGGCCACGGCAAGGAACCCATCCTCGCGCTCGCCACCTACTGCAACTTCGCCTGCATCTACAAGATATCGCCGGTCGGGTTGAAGGTGCCGAACGCCAATCTGGACAAACTCAGTCCCGAACTGGACCCGCTGCTGCGGCAAATCGCGTGGGAGACGGTGACGGGCTATGCGAAGTCGGGCGTGAAGCCGGTTGCGAAATGAACTTCACCACCAAGGAATTGTTTGCCGCTCGCAGCGTGACTGAATCACGAACGGCCCAAGTGCAACGGGGCTTTTCTCCCTCACCCCGACCCTCTCCCGCTGGGAGAGGGAGAACGGCAGCCAGCTCGTCCGACAATCGAGCGCGTCCGACTTCAGTCCGTGGCGGACTGCGTTTCCCCCTCTCCCAGCGGGAGAGGGTCGGGGTGAGGGAGAACGGGTTGGCTCAGTTCACCGCGCTCGCTCTGCTCTGCAACTTCGCCTTCGCCGCCGAATCTCTCACCACCTGGTCGCCCCACCCCGCCGATTGGAAGGGCGCGACCATCACCGGCAACACGGCGACTTTGACCGGCGACAAGTGGGTTTCCCTGCGTGCGCCCAAGTCGTTCGAGAACCCGCACCTCTCCGCCCGCATCACCATCACCGAGGCGACGAAGTCCGCGAACTTCTTCGGCCAGGGCTGGAGCGCGTGGCCGGACGCGACCTTCAGCGACGGCGGCTTTGACGCCGGCCTCGTGCTGCGCGCGGGCACGAACAGCGGCTATCGCGTGCAGCTCTCGCACCGCTATCAGGTCGTTGCGGTCGTGAAGTGGCCGGAGGGCGGCTACGTGCGCGTGGTGCCGTGCGCGGTGAAGCTCAACACGCCGCACACGCTGTCCGTGAGCGCGCAGGGCACGCGGTTGAGCGTGCGCGTGGATGGCGCGGACAAGACGACCTGGCACGACACGTTTCTGCCGCTGACGAACGGCGCGGTCGGCATCGCGGTGAGCGGCGGGGCGAAGGCGACGTTCAGCGAAGTCATCGCCGAGCAGGCACCGTGGATTAACCAGCCGCCACCCGGCCCGCACGCGCCGGACTTCTCCGTGCGCCCGTTCCTCGGCGGCCGGCAGTTCGTCTTCGATGGCGATGAGCCGGTGCTCCAGTTGCACTACGAGAAGGACCCGAGCGTCTTCGCCAAGCTTCGGCCCGGCTACAAGCCGCAGCTCACGTTCGATTCGCATTGGGGCTTGGAGAACCAAGGCGCGTTCAAGGAGGCCGACAGCAAGTGGACCGCACCGGTCGCCAGCGGCGGTGGCAAGTCCGTGAAAGCCACATGGTCCGCGCGCAGCGTGAAGGACCGCTTCACCACGAAGAGCACGCTCACGGTCGGCTACGACGCGAAGCGCGGCACTTACACCTACGACATCGAGAGCGCGCTCGAAGTGCTGCCGGGCGAGCCGTTTCACTTCCGCTACGGCTTCGACTTCGAGCATCACACGCCGCTCGACCCGTTCCGCTGGCAGTATCTCATCGCCAAGCGCGCGGGCGGCGCGGGCACTTACCACCGGCCTGTCTATCCGATTGACCCCGGCCCGCAGAACGACCTGGAGACGGCGGGCGGCGGGCGCGTTTGGTTTGGCCGGCACTTGGAGCAGCTCCACGTCGCGCCCGCCGTGGAATACGACATCAGCAGCGCGACGAGCACGGGCCGCAAGCTCAACACCGCCGTCTGCGCCGCGTTTTACGACACCGGCGTGAGCTTCGCGGCCGAGACCGCGAAGCCCGGCACGCGCCTCGAAGTGAAGTATCGCTACACCGGCGTGCCTGCCGCCGAGGCGAAGGCGCTCTTCGACGAATCCAAAATCTACGACGCGCCCACGCTCGACCCGAAGCACCACTACATCTTCGCCGACGAGTGGCCGAAGCTGACGTTCAGCCAGCATGTGCCGATGAGCGAGACGTGGATTTACGGCCGCACGCCGTTCATGACCGCGCACAACGTCCGGCCGACCTACGAGCTGGAGAAGAACTGCGGCGCGGGCAGCGGCTTCGCGATGAAGCTCGGCCCGGCGTCGTTCGGCAAAGCGAACTTGTCCAAGGCCGCGCCGCTCGCGAGGGGCCGCTACGCCGTGACCGCGCTGGTGAAGGCGGCGAACATCCACGGCCCCGGTGGCCGCATCGAGCTGACCGCGACGCAGGCGAAGACGAACAAGCGGCTCGCGGAGGCGCGGCACTTCGTCGGCAACGGCACGTTCGACTGGCGACGGCAGGGCTTCGCCTTCGACGTGCCCGAGGACGCGGGCGCGCTGGAGCTGGCCTTCGGCAACGCGGGCACCGGCGACTTCCTCGTGACGGAAGTGGAGTTCCGCCGGCTCGCGGACGGCGAGGCGTTGCCCGCAGGCGTGCTCACGCGCGCGAACGACCAACCCGCGCCCATCCCCGTCGCGCCCGCTGGGGCCATCGCGGACTACCGGATGCTGGAGGGCAAAGGCCTCGTCGTGCTGAACCATGGCAGCGGCGGGGGCCTCGGCCACCTCGACCTCGCGAACCTCGACTGGGTCACGGACGCTGGACGCCCCGCGCTGCGCTTCGCGGACAAGGCGACCGGGCGGAAGGAATTCCGTTTGGACAGCAGCCTGAACCGCCATTATCTCAACCACTCCAGCTACGCGGGCAAAGACACCTTGCCGCTCGCGCTCACTGGCCATCACGGCGGCGGCGGGCCGATTCCCGGCCTCACGCTCGCCGCGTGGGTGAAGCCCGCGCCCGCGATGGGCAGCGCGCACCACGGCGGACGCGGCGACATCATCGGCTATGGCGCACGGCGCTTCGTCCTCGGCCTGCACGGGCAGAAGGCCCCGTATCAACTGGCCGCGCGCATCAACGTGAACGACAGCATCGTCTCCACCGCGAAGCTCGACGCCGACAAGTGGCAGCACGTCGCGATGACCGCCGAGCCGAAGGACGGCCAATGGCTCGTGCGCCTCTACCTCGACGGCCAGCCCGTCGGCGAAGGCCAGACGAAGAAGTTCCCCGCCGACTCGCCCATCGTCCCCTCGCTCATCCTCGGCGCGGAAATCTTCTACTTTCACGACGCCTACTATCGCGGGCTGATTGGGCGGACGCTGGTGTTGCATCGGGTGGCACTCGATGAAGAGGTGCGAGGATTGGCACGGTAGTCATGGCCGATTGCACTTAAACTGAATGTTGGAATCCTCCTGCTCTACCGTGCCAACTGCGATTCTCCCGATAGCCCAAGCCCGAGAGCGAACTTGCGTCAGCGTCCCCGATTTGGCTGCTGCTATTGGCATCAACCAATCGTCGTGCTGGGACCTGCTAGTTCACGAAGATGAGCTTTCCTCCCTTTCACTTCGACAGATACTTCGCGCGGCATCAGCCCTGCACGTCTCGCCACTCTCGCTACTACCGCAGCCGGTTGATCCTGCGGTGGAGCACCACAGCCTCGCGGAGCTCGTTGAACGAATCCATGCATGGTGCGAGGAGCGCGGCATCAGCGCACAGCAGTTTGGTAAAATTGCCGGCTGGGACATTCAGAGCGTCCTCAGCTCTCCTTCGGCTGCTCTCGACGACTGGTGTCTTGATTGTTTGAAAGACGTGTGCGCCGTCGTAGGTGTTTCCTGGACTGATTTCGTTCCCAAAGAGCATGACGGTGCATGACCTCTCCCTTACAACCGAGCCAGCCAATTGGAGGGGGGCTGTCACGGCCCTCACACCCATATGAAATATTACGCCTCATGTTATATTGCGTTCCTCTGCGATCTTTGCGGCCAACTCCCAGCCGCGCGAGACGCGCGACCTTTTCCTCAACGCCGGCCAATCCAATGCCGTGGGCTACGACGCCAAGCCGTCCGACTCACCCCAGCGCGCATGACCGCCATTCGCCTGTTCTGCCTTCTGGCCGTGGTTCTGGTCCTGCCGGACGCGCGCGGGCAGACGCTGAAGGCCAATGCGCGCTATCCGTTGCCTTATCCGCCGCGGTTGCCGGACGGCCAGATCGTGGCCACCGAATCGTCCCCGTCGTTCCTGAAGCCGGGTGCCAATCTGCGCGACGGCGTGGTCATCGCCACGACCGCGCCGGTCGTGGACTTCGCCTTTTATCCTGAACAGAATTATCCGGGCAACCCTTGGTCGCATCGCTCCGATGGGATCGTCGTCGGCGACAAATACTATTCCTCCAGCAACGACCACCTGGCCCCCAGGGGCACCGCGCATCTCTGGGAATACGACGGCCGCCTCAAGCAATTCCGGCAGCTTGTGGACACCTCGCGGTTCCTCGAATCGGTCAATGCCTTTCCACCCGGCATGAACTATCGGCCGGGGGAAATGCAAAGCCGCATTGATCTCGGCAGCGACGGCTGGCTCTACTACGCCACGGATCGCGGCTCGCCGACCGTCACCCACGACCAAAATGGCTACCTCGGCGAATGGATTCTCCGCACGCATCCGCAGACCCGCGAAACCCAGATCGTCGCCACCCATCCCATCGCCAAGCACACCATCCCGTGCAGCGCCCTTGATCCCAAACGCATGATCTTCTATGGCGGCACCGCTGTCGGCCGGGACGCGCCCAACCAGAAGATTCAGTTCTTCGCCCTCGATCTCAAAACTCGGAAGCTACTGCTGGTCGCCGATGACGGCCCCTACCGCGTCCTCATCTTTTCGCCCTCGACGGGCAAGGTCTTCTGGGAAGGCAAATGCTACGACCCCGAGTCGAACACCATCACCCCGTCCAACGTGCCCAACGTCCGCTCGGCCACGCGGGAGACGCCGCAGGGCATCGTCTATGGCACGTCCGGCACCAAGGCGGATCTGTGGGCTTTCGACGTGAAGTCGGGCGCGGTGCGGCAGCTCGGGAATTGCGGCGTGGCCCGACAGGAATACATCGCGTCGCTCGAGGCCGACTCGAGTGGAAGTTATCTGTATTACGTGCCCGGTGCCCACGGCGGGGCCGCTGCGGATGGCACTCCCATCGTGCAATACGAAATTAAGACCGGCCGGCGCAAGGTGCTCGCATTTCTTCACGCGCATTTCTGGGACAAATACGGCTACGCGCTCGACGGCTCGTTCGGCAACGCGCTCGATGAAAAGGGGGAACGCTTTTTCATCTCGTGGGACGGCTGGCGGAAGGGGCAGCCCCGCGGCTGGGAATCGGCGGCAATCACCGTGGTTCATATCCCGGCGGCTGAACGGCCTTGATGGCCGGACCGTCAGCGAAGGGATGACCAAGTAGTTCCCTGCCGACTCGCCCATCGTCCCCTCCCTCATCCTCGGCGCAGAAGTCTTCTACTTCCATGATGCCTACTACCGCGGGCTGATTGGGCGGACGCTGGTGTTGCACCGGGTAGTGCCCGCCGGGGAGATTGCGGCACTGGCGAAGTGACGAAGTCCTCTGCAACCCGCCTCTACGCCCCATCGGGGTGGGACAATAGTAGCCGTGGGTGAAGTCCGCCGCGCGGACGGAACCCACGGAAAGGCCCGTCCAAAGGGTCCAACCGCGTAGCGGTTGAACTATGTCTCCATGCTCACCCTGTTGCACCGCTACGCGGTGCCCTTCGTGCGCCGCGTTTCCGTGGGTTGCGCTCGCTGCGCGTCGCTTCACCCACGGCTACATTTGTTCGACGGCTCTGCCGCCCAGGCAGGTCCGGTGGGAAGCGATTGGGAAGCGATTGGGAAGCGGCATTGAAAGTCGCGCGATGCTCGGCGAGAATCCAGCTCACATGAAACGCCTCGCCCTCCTTTGTGTTCTTAGTGTCCTTTGTGGTTCATCTCCCGCCGCAGAGACGCGCGACCTCCTCCTCATCGCCGGCCAGTCCAACGCCGTGGGCTACGATGCCAAGCCGTCTGAGCTGCCCGCCGATGACGCGGACAAGCGGGTGATGTTCTGGTTCCGCGCGGGCGACCCGCCGCCGGATGAGCACGACGTCACCAGCGGCGGCAAGTGGCTCACGCTCCAGCCGCAGCCCAAGGGCACGCCGATGGAGAAGGGCAAGGCCGCACGCCAATACGGCAACTTCGCGAGCGTGGAGGGCGGCTTCGGCCCGGAGATGGGTTTCGCCCGTGCGCTCTTTGCGAAGGAGAAAAAGCCGCTGGCCGTGGTGAAGGCGGCGTGGAGCGGCACGGGCATGGCGCAGGATTGGAACCCCGCCGACGCCGGCCCCGGCGGCTCGTGCTATCGCGCGCTCGTGGCCGAGACGAAGGCCGCCATCGCCGCCGCGAAGGCTCAGGGCATCACGCTCCGCATCCGCTCGCTCGCGTGGGTGCAGGGCGAGAGCGACGCGAACGCCACCGCCGCCCCGCGATACACGCAGGCACTCGGCGACATGATTGCCGCGCTGCGGAAGGACTTGAACGCGCCGCAGCTCATCGCGCTGCTGGCGGTGAACCCGCGCTTCGGCAACGACAAGAATCCGTTCGTTCCCAAGGTCATCGAAGCCCAGCAGGCGCTCGCCGCCAAGGACAAGCTCTGTGCCTACGTGGACACGGTTGGAGCCGAGACGCTGCTGCCCTCGCGCACGCACTTCACCTCCGCCGGCACGCTGGACGTGGGCCGACGCTTCGCCGAGGCACTCCTGAAGTTCGAAGCCCGGCCCGTGACGTCACCGGGGAAGTAGCGGGTTGAGAATCCGCCTGAAGCAAACCCTACCCCTGTCACCGCCCGAACACCCCTCGGGTTCCGGAGCTGAAATCGCATCCACCGGCGGCGCGTGGCGTCTCCCCATAAACCTCTGTGTTCATCGCGTCTCTGTGGTCGAAGACAGCATGGAGTAACCGCAGAGACGCGATGAACACAGAGAAGCGGGAGGCAGGACCGCAAATCGCGGGGCTTGGCGGCGCGTCGTTTCTCTCCCAGAATGCGGCCATGATTCGCCTTTGCTGGCTCCCAGCTCTCAGCCTCGCCGCAGCCACCGTCCACGCTGCCCAATCCACCGTCTCGCTCGCGGGGGATTTCGGCGAGCCGCGCGTCATCGTGCCTGCGTCGGCTGACCCCGCGCTGGCGCATCATTCCTGGCCCAAGGTGGTGCGGGCGAAGGACGGGACGCTCGTGGTCGCGTTCATCGCGGGGCGTTTTCACGGCTTTCACGGCGAAGGCTGTCCGACGGTGGCGTTCTCCACCAACGGTGGGGCGACCTTCAGCGCGCCGAATGTGCTGAAGCGCTACACCGCCAAGAGCGAATACACCTGCGCGGGCAACGTGGCGCTGGGCCTGGCCGACGACGGCGCGGTGGTGCTGCTCTCGATGGCCTACCGCGCCAACACCGCCAACACCGTGGACGGCTGGCGTTCGACCGACTCGGGTCGCACATGGGCTGCCGCCGACGTCTCCACGCTGGACCGCAACCAGACCGGCTCAGTCTTCGGCGGCGTTCCCGCCGTGCCGGGCAGGGGCCTCGCGGCCTTCGGGCACTTCCGCCAAGGCTCGTCGCCGCAGACGCAGGGGCTGTGGCTCGCGTGGTCGGCGGACGGCGGGAAGGCGTGGGGCAAGCCGCAGGCGTTCAGCCCACAGGGGTTGTTCGAGCCGTCGTTTGTGTTCAGCGAGGGGCGCTTCGTCGGCCTCGTGCGCACGAAGCAGACCGGCGGTTATTACGTTCAGTTCGCCAGCGACGACTTCGGCCAGACGTGGCAGACGACGGAACGCGGGCTGGTGTCGGACCACGCCGGCCCGGTGGCGTTGCCATCACCGTGCCTCGTCACCGACCCGGCGCATCCGGGACGGCTCTACGCGCTGGTCTCCGAGCGGCACGGCGAGAAGGCACCAGGCGGATTGCTGGGCCGGGTGGTGCTCTGGACGGCGACGGCGAAGGAGCTGAAATGGCGGCCGCTCGGCGAGGTCGTCCGCTTCCCGCGCGCGCTGGGCCAGCGCCGCGACATCACCTACGCGTGGATGACGCCGCTGGGCGGGGACGAGTGGTTCGCGGTCTTCTACTGCGGGCTCGTCCACGGCGCGGCGGACATTTATGGGCTGAAGCTGCGTGTCCCGGAAGCGAGATGAGGCTTGGAGAATTCAGCCATGCCCGTTAGCTTCGCAGCGCATCAGCTCCCAACCATGACCACACTGCTCTTCCGACTCCTCACCGCTTGCGTGCTCGCGCCGTCTCTCCTGTCCGCCGCCGAGATCGCCGCACCATTTCCCGGCAAGAAGTCCGTGTGGAACGGTTACGACCGCTACGACTTCTCGGTGAACGGGAAGAACCTGCTCGTCGTCGTGCCGAAGCAGGCCGCGCCGGGCAGGCCCTGGGTGTGGCACGGCGAGTTCTTCGGCCACAAGCCCGCGCCGGACATCGCGCTGCTGGGCCGGGGCTTTCACATCGTTTACCTGAGCGTGCCGAATCTGCTCGGCTGCCCCGACGCGGTCGCGCACTGGAACAAAGCTTACGCGGAGCTGACGGGGAAGTTCGGCTTCGCGAAGAAGGCCGCACTCGTCGGCCTTAGCCGGGGCGGTCTCTACTGCTACAACTGGGCCAGCGCGAACCCGGACAAGGTCGCGTGTCTCTACGGCGACGCGCCGGTGTGCGACTTCAAGAGCTGGCCCGGCGGCAAGGGCAAAGGGAAGGGCAGCAAGGGCGACTGGGCGCTGGTGTTGAAGGTCTTCAAGTTCACCGACGAAGCCGCCGCGCTCGCCTACAAGGGCAATCCCGTGGACAACCTCGCGCCGCTTGCGAAGGCCAAGGTGCCGCTGCTCCACGTCTTCGGCGACGCAGACGACGTGGTGCCGTGGGACGAGAACACCGGCGTCATCGCGGAGCGCTACAAGAAGCTGGGCGGCGACATCACGCTCATCCGCAAGCCCGGTGTCGGTCATCACCCGCACGGACTGGACGACAGCACGCCGATCGTGGACTTCATCCTGAAGCACGCGGGGCGGTAGGTGGCGCGGTGGAGCCGCCGGCCTCCTAGGCGCGGCGAATGCCTGTGGCGACGGCACCGATACCGCCGAGCGACAGGAACACGCCGAGCAGCAGCAGGGCGACGCTCACGCCGGGCAGCGCACCTTGCGTGCGCCACTGCGCCACCGCCGGCATGATGAAGCCCAGCCCGACCAGCACCGCCACCACGCCACCGAGGATTTGGAGGTTTCGTTTCATGGGTTTTCCTTTCGTTTGAGGATTGGTTTGCAACTGAATCACAGATCATCGTCGAAGTGTCTCAATCGCGCGGCTTGACGGGATTGGCGTTCGGTGGCGGGCCGGTGTAAACCTGTTTCTGTAATTTGTCTTCCTTCCCTCCAGCTTCACCCCTTCGGGGTGAGGCGGAGCGAAGGCGAGCGTAGCGAGCCGAGCGCAGCCGAACCCCGAAGGGGTGAAGC
>Ga0172367_10004592_pt1 | contig 17116 bp, 10 predicted proteins | sample Lak10m_FD_114542 | JGI IMG/M metagenome (GOLD analysis project Ga0172367, IMG submission 114542) | Freshwater microbial communities from Kabuno Bay, South-Kivu, Congo - kab_022012_10m | ecosystem: Environmental > Aquatic > Freshwater > Lake | place: Democratic Republic of the Congo: South-Kivu...
GCGTATCATTTTAATTGTTTGATTATCATTTTAATAGTACTGCATTAGGAGTTAAAATATTTCCCTGCAATTAGGAGTTTTTCCCATAAAGAATTGAACGCTTTGGATAAAAGGGTTGGATGGCTTTGTGGGATTTTTTGTGTAAATTAAAATATATTATTGGAATTCAAAAATGTTTGGAATTGTAGATGCGGATCTTCTTGACAATGGGACAAGACACCCCAATCTTGTACTTTTAAAGTTGGCAGGTTATTTTAAAGAGAATAACCTGCCTTATAAATTTATTTTCAAAGAGGAAGATATTAGCAATCCAGAGCAATTTGAATATATCTATTCTTCCAAAGTATTCACATTCACCAAAGAACCAGATTTTCTCACTATTATTGACCCGCTAAGAGTAAAGAAAGGAGGAACTGGATATTATGCCGAGCAGGATAATCTAACCCTATTTAATCAACTTAGAGATGCCGATATGCACTCTTTGGAAAATGATCCAAATTTACCAGGCTTTGACATGATAACTCAAATGCCTGATTATGATTTATACAACGAGTATGTAGATCAAAGCATATCAGCAGGAAAGAATCCTCAACATTACAAAGATTACAAACATTATTCAATTGGATTTCTAACACGTGGCTGTGTAAGGAAATGTCCTTTCTGTGTAAATAAAAGCATAAGTCAAGTATATGATTATTCCAATTTATTAGATTTTACCGACCCCAATAGACCATACATTTACTTGTGGGACGATAACTTTTTAGCCTCAAAGAATTGGAAAAAACTACTCATAGAACTTCAGAATACAAACAAGCAATTTCAGTTTAGGCAAGGTTTAGACATTCGACTTATCAATGAAGAAAAAGCCTCAATGCTTGCAAAATCCAAATATCATGGTGATTTTATTTTTGCATTCGATCAAATCAAAGATAAAGAATTAATCACCAATAAGCTTAAAATCTGGAAGAAACACACAAAGAAAACCACAAAACTTTATCTGTTCTGCGGTTACGAACTTTCAGATGATGAATCATTAATCAATGACATTTTAATATTATTTGAACGAATTGAGGTCTTAATGAAGTTTGGCTGTCTTGCCTATGTTATGCGTCACGAAGATTATCGCACACACCGTTTAGCCAATATCTATGTTCAAATTGCGAGATGGTGTAATCAACCACAATTTTACAAAAAAATGTCATTCAAAGAGTTTATAGACAGGAATCAATATTGGATGAAAACTGATCGAAAATCCACCTCACTTAAAACTTACGAAGATTTTACAGCCACATTCATTCAACACAAAGATATCCTTGATCACTACTTCAACATGAAATACTCGGAACTTATATCTCCTTCATTATGGGAAGATTAATCTTATGTTGCTATGGATAATAATATCACACCTGAATTTGAATATCTTGTAAAAACTGAGTCTAATGACTTTAGTTCAATCCTTGACATAATGATGCATTCAAAGAAAGAAGTGGGACGCCAATTCTTGAATTTGATGAATCAAATTCTTGATTATTATCTATATTCAACAAAAGGCAATAAAGAAATCAATCTTCAGATTATCCACATACCAACTTGTGAACCTTGGGCGAGAGAGTTATTTTTAAGGTTTTTGATTCACAAAATAGCTTTATTTCATAACAAAACTACAATAAACAGATTTAAACATGAGTCATGTAAGGCAATAACTTGTATTGAAAAGAAGGAAGTTAAAAGGTTAATTGAAAGAAATAGGTATTTCAGAAGCGTCCTTAAATCTTTCAAAAACAACCAATCTATAAAATCAAACGATTCTACAAACCTGATAATTGTAAAAGAAGATGATTTTAAATCAACAAAAGATGATAAGAATCCTTGGTTATTTGAGTATGCAGTTGGTATTGAAAGAATATCAGACCATAGATATAATCTTTGCATTGATTCTGAGGTCGATACAAATTCATTGAAATCTGTTTATGAAGAAAATGAGATTTTATCACTTGAGAATATATTTATATTACAAACAAGAAATAAAGTCACTCGAACATATTCAAGAAATCAATTAGATCGTCTAAACCGGTTTAATGCCAATATAAAAAACTGTTTTGTATTTTCATTTTCAGAAGAACCGTTTATATTGGACAAAATAAAATCCAAAGTTAAAAGCAGACTGATTTCAATATACAATCAAACTGCTGCAATAAAATACAATGATTTTGGCGGCTTTATTACTTTCGATAGGGCTGAATCCGACTATATATTTAACAGGAAAAGTAATACTCAGACTTTAATCGTTGATCCACCTGAAAGAGAATTATTTACAGACGAGATTGAAGTATTCATTGAATCAATTACCCCAAATCTTCGATTTAGAAATCAACTTTGTCTTTGTTTCAATCAATTTTTACAGAGACTACTTTCTGTAAAAATATCCGATTTTACGCCTGATTTTAAATTTGAAATGTGTTCAAGCTATTTCTCCATTTTAAGCCAAGCATGGAGTAATACAATTGCCCCAACAATAAAAGAGTTTATTAACAATGGGTCTACCGTTGCATTCATAGTAGATAAAGAAATAACTTTAAATGTAAAACATCAAATAATAGAATTATTTCATAAGCCTAACACTCATTTCTTTTTTTATTCAATTGATTCTCTCAAAAACAAAAAAGGGAAAAGTTCAATTAATGCTGACAAAATAATAATACTCCAATATCGCTCCCCAAATGGTCGATTTAGTTACTATCCAAATATATTGGATCAACTTACACTCAACAAGAAGCAAGAAGCTCTTATAATTATCAATAAACTGACTCACTTTAGTTACTATGACTGGGATATTTATGGATATAGAAAATCCTTAAATGCATTATTGTATTCTAATTTCAGAGAAAATATTCTTGCTTGGAAATATTTAAAACTTAGCCAGCCTCAATCTGAAAATATCAAAAATTATTTAGATGAAGATGATGAAGTGAATAATCACAATTATCAGGTAGAAAAATGCAAAGTTCATTTCAAGGGAGCTATTCGAACAAAAGAGTTGCCATTATATGAGAATGTAATATTCAGTCATAATGGGAAAAAATCAATCGACGAAATAAGGACAATTCTTGAACTTCCAGATGTTGAAATTCAGCTACTGGATGAAGTAACTGACATTATCAAGATGTTTATATCACAACGCATTGAAGAGAATAATAATGCGGAACTTACAGTTCGTAGGGATATTAAATACAACTTATCCCATGACGAAATATATTCAACAACAGAACTGTGGAAAATTCTGCTAAAACGCAAAGTTGATTCACAGTCACCTTTAATCGTATACAACGAGATATTTAAAAATACGCCACCAACAGAAAGAATATCACTGAATGCATTCATTCAGTGGTATAATTTAGATCGAGATTTAATTCTGCCCCGAAGTAATAAAGATAAAAAAGCAATACTTGAATATCTTGGGTTTGAGCCTACACATGCTTATCGTAAGATTATAAATAAAAAGAAATTAAGTAGTATTAATGGTTCTCGCAAAATGAATTCATTAATAGAAAACTTTTTAAAAGACTATTTATTTTCAGAAAACAATGAAGAGATTTTTTATCAGTGCAAGAGTATTTATTCAGACTTATTAGAGCTTATTGATTCAAATACTCTGAATGATTTTGTTGCACTTAAACAAATGATAATACAAGAAATAGATTTAAAACCAGTAGACAGTTTCGAATATGATTAAGACCAAAAGAGATTCGTTAGAGAACTTCATACGCTCTCAGATGCTTGGTCCCGGTGCATGCAATAATAGATTTGGATTTATTCAAAATGATGAATCAAACGATATTGTTGAAATCATTAATACTACTCCGGGTTCGCTTTACAGTACAGGTGTCTTATTCCCAAAAAGAAAAGTAAAACAGACTTCAGATTCAACCTCAGAGATATTGCAAGAAAATGTCGATGATGATAAGATTGATAATGAAGAAGATGAAGAAAGCGACAAAGAAAATGATGTTGATTTTGAGGACAAACACCCCACATTAACTCAGTCCGACGAAGATGATCTATACTCACTAAGTCAAAGGTTTCCAAATACCTTTGGAATGTCGTTTTGTGTAAACTCCCAGAACATTTCCGACATAACACTTACTATTTCCGGCAGATACTATTACAAGATAATAAAAGATGAACGGCAAAAAATTAAGGTGCTTTTAGATGGCAATCATGCCGATTTTTCACTCTTCTACAATCAGTATGAAAAGCAACTAAATCCATATTTCAGATTAAAAGAGAACTATCTTACTGCGGCAAAAGACTTTTCAAAAGATTATGCTGAGGTTAAAAAGACGATATTAGATATAAATCTAAGTATCACAGAATCAATTGCAAGACAGGTTGATGGGAGTTTAGATGTTTTATTTGCGGGAAGTATTGAGAGTAAATATAGATATCTAAAGTCCTATAAGGAGAAACTGTGGAATGTTTTGAAATCCCTGAAAGGACATGGTGAATACATATCCGAGGAAGACAAAATAACCATTCTGAATAAGATAAGTTTGATTGAAAAATATGAAACATATCTTTCATATTTGGAAGATGTGTTGAGTATATACAATTCAAAATCTTTCGGTTTCTGGAAAGGAGTATTATTTTCCAAACAAATACCTTTAAATCAAATAACATGTAACCCGGATATAAATAAAGAGATTTTTAAGCCTGCAAAATATCCGTCATTTAAAAACATAGTTTCATTCAAAGTTGCTGACAATGTAGAATCTACCTTATCAATTTGGATGGAAATTGCCAAGGACAGTAGGGATCTTAATAGTTGTAAGCGATATATAAAGGTTCAGGTTGAAAATTCTTCAACAGAATTTGAAGAAGATAACAAACACTATTTTTCAATAGTTACCGAAAAAGTCAATGAGCGTTGCTTTTTCGGAATGGAAATCAAGGTTGATAGTAAAGATCTGCTTCCTTATCGTACAAACAGTAAAACGATTGATACCTCTGACGAGGCTGATCAGCTAAATTACTTATACAGATCAATTGAAGATTATGGTGTAGGTCATTTTTGCTCTGTTGATTGGACTACAACGAACGAAATAAAAAGTATAAAATCTGAATTCATTCCTTCATATGAAACCCCGGATGTAGAACCAATTCCCCGTGACAAGAATAATTATGTTGAGGATAATGAAGTGTTTTCACCGAAACCATTATTAGCAGACACAAAAGCTCTTGAGTTTAAATGGCTTTCCACTTTGTCCGATGCTTCAGACAAAGAAATTATATTGAAACTTTATGAATTTGTTGATGCATATGGTGTGTGGATTGAAAATTTAAAAAGTACATGTGATAAAACTTCACAATTTGCGATACACAACATTGAAAATTGTCGAAAGGATTATAACCGAATGAGAGAAAATATTCAATTATTACTTGAAGATAATCAAAAGAATATAAAATCATTTAGGTTAATGAATACGGCTATGTTTATACAGTTATGGCATAGCAAAAATACAATTCCGGCCGGAAAGAAAATAAATCAGGATTTTTATAAAGATGCAAATGATTTCATATTCGGTAAATTTCCAGCAACATGGCGTCCTTTTCAGATCGCATTTATATTGCTAAATCTCGATGGAGTAATTCAAAGACAAGATGATCTGGAATGGTTGAAAAGAAATGAATTGGTTGATTTAGTTTGGTTTCCTACTGGAGGGGGTAAAACTGAAGCATACTTAGGAATTATTTCTCTGACAATAATAAATCGGAGGCGAACTTTTGATAAATCACAGCATGGTGGTACTACTGCAATAATGCGGTACACTTTACGTCTTTTAGCAACCCAACAATTTCAGAGGGCTATGAGAGTAATTTTAGCTCTTGAGCAGCTTAGGCTATGGGATCAAAAGGATTTAGGTGTAGAGCCTATCACAATAGGATTATTTGTGGGTGATTCTTCCTTACCTAATCATGCCAAAGACCTACTTGAAGAATGTAGAAAGTGGAACAATATCAAAGATAACAAAAGACCTGAATCTAAAATTCCAGTTGACAGATGTCCCTGGTGTGGTGAACTTTTAGAGTTCATTAACGATAAAGGATCAGAATCAAATCCCGTTATAGAATTTAGGTGTAAAAATCCCCGGTGCACTTTTGAAGACAGTCTGCCTGTAATTCTTTGCGATGATTATATATATAAAAATCCTCCTACTCTCCTTTTTGGAACAGTAGATAAGTTTGCAGCATTAGCTCATAACGTATCAACACAAAAAGAAGAAAAGGATTCCCGAAGAATTTTTGGAAAGGGCAAGAACCTGAATAACCTTACTCCCGACTTAATTATTCAGGATGAGCTTCACCTTTTATTGGGTCCATTAGGTTCTGCTGTTAGTTTGTTTGAAGCAGCTGTTGACCAATTATGTACAAGAACTGATACCGGAATTGATGGTAAAAAAATTAATATCCGTCCTAAAATCATTTCTTCGACTGCAACAACAAGAAATACTGAATTGCAAATTAGAGCATTGTATGATAGATGTGTAAATATCTTTCCGAAAAATGGCATTGATTACGACGATTCATTTTTTGCATTTTACAAGAGGAGATTGGAAAATGGGTCACCTGTGTTTATTGCGAAAAGGAAGTATTTGGGGATTTTGCCAACAGGCAGAACACAGATGACAACTCAAATGCGTTTAGCAGCGACAATGTTTGTGCATAGAGCTTTGTTCGAAAAGGAAAACATTGCCATATTAGAAAACAAAGATTTTGAAAAAGCTGCTGATTTTTATTATTCAATTATTTCATATTTCAACAGCTTAAAAGAAGTTGGAAAAACAGACGCACAGTTTTACACAGAGTTCACAAAATACACTCGACGCTTATTCAAAAGAGTATTGAGATTTAGTGATATGTTAGAATGTTTCTATGCTTATGATTCTGCCTTCAAGAAATCAGAGCTAACTGGTCGTCTAACAGGATCGGAAGTTATTGATCAATTAGAAGTTGTAAGTAAACGCTGGTCTTCCGCTAAAAGATTACCTCATAAGTCAGAATCAGGCGAAAGTTGGCAAAAAGGGACAACACCACCAGACTATATTTTAGCAACCAATATGATTTCCGTTGGTCTTGACGTAGATAGGTTCAATACAATTATCATGAACTCAATGCCAAGAAATATAGCAGAATATATTCAGGCAAGTAGCCGTGTTGCTCGAAATGATTTAGGCTTAGTTGTAACATTACACAATCCTTTTAGATCAAGAGATCTTTCTCACTTTGAGCTTTTCAGGGAGTTTCATGAAAAACTTTATTTCTATGTTGAACCCATTTCCATAACGCCTTTCTCAAAAAAATCCATTAATCGCTATCTGCCATTGTATTTAGCCACAATGGTTAGGCATAACTACAATGAAGTTGCGGAAAAATCTGATGCAGGAAAATTAGACAGTACGCTGAAAAATAAAATATCTTCTGACCTCGAAGATTATTTCAAGGAAAGATTACGAAGAACGCAGTTATTGAACGAATCTCAGAAAGAATTGCTAAACTCAGATTTAGAAGTACATATCAATCGGTTTATTCAAGATGCGATGAACGAATGGTTGGTTTATGTAAATCGGCAGACTACTGAGAAATACAAACTTATTTATTCGGGTTCACAATTTGCGAATGATTATAGTCGACAAAGTACGACCGTGTCTAAAGATTTATATGTTGCACTTGACTCATATGATGAAGAGAGGGCTGACCGTTTATGGTATGTTCCTCAATCGCTCAGGACAGTAGAAGCAGAAGCAGTTATAAAAATAAAAGAAGAATTTTAATATGGAAATTTTCAACGAATTACAATACAATCAGGCTGTTGGAAAGTATAAAGTTCTATCCTCAAATGCCGGTGTAGGTTCTATCATTACAACCAAGACAGGATTTTTCATAATGCCTAAAACTGTTTCTTTATGGGGTTGTATAAAGAGCGTGAATAATTATATTCAAAATCACCAGGATGATTTTGAAGCAACCTCTATTGCACGTGAATCTGGTGTTGATGTTATAAATGACCCACGATTTATTGAATTTCTTAAAGAAGAACAGAAAATCACTAATCTGAGATGTCTAATTGATGTTCCTATTCTAAACTTAACAGACAGCAATTATACCAAACATAAAAACCACCCTTTGTTTAATAAGTTCAAATCGTATCGAAATGCAGAGCTTAGTGCAGAACATTTTTTAATTCCGGCTATACATTTTCCACGTTGGTTTTACAGCAGCAAAATGAAAACATTTAAAGAGCTGAAGGACTGGCAATATTTATGGAAACAAAATCGATGTAATGGTGGCGACCTGAAATTTTTCTCGCCACCAAGAGATCCATTTTCAAAAACAAACCGTAAGTTTAAAGACAAGAACAAAGAGTTTGATGTTTATAACACCTTAGTTCAGGTGCCAATGTTACTCATTTGTAAGAATGGTCATATATCAGATATTCCGTGGTATCAGCTTTTCTGCGCAGGTATTGATGGTCACAAAAGGGATATGGATAAAGATGAAGGTTTTGATCTTTTTGGCTATGAATGTCAACCCTGTTCGAGCGGTGGTAAACATGAACTACAATGGATAGAAAACAGAAATCAATCTGAAAGTTGGGGAGTGATTAAATGTAAAAACTGCGGGAAAAATTATAGTCTTGAAGGTATCATGAATATTAAACCATTTTGCCCTGGCGAAACACCGTGGAATGGTACAGATACAAAATCAAAATATAGTTGTAAACTGCCTAACGGTACTCGCAGTACAATGCAATTTGTTTTGGCAACCAGCAATAGTGTTTATTATGCCGATTCATTCAGTAGTCTGTTTATTCCCTGCTGTTATTTAAAAGACAAAGTCTTAGACGGGAAGTTATCTAAAGTTTATTCCTTGATTATTGATAAATGGTATCCCAAAGCATTATCCGGCAACGAATTACTCACCAAACAGGAGTTTATACAATCGATTAATCTGATTGACAAAGCTGATGATGCTGGTGTATCCATAACGCAAGCTGAGGCTCAAAACATAATTAATCATTTTCTACATATAGGAAATGAGGTGAGAGATATTAGGGAGCAATACAGATACGAAGAATTTAAAGTCTTTTCAAAATATAATCAATCACTTAATGAGTCTGACGAGTTAGAGTTTGCTGATATTGATTTACCTGAGATATTCAAACCATTTTTCAATAAGATTCAGCAAGTAAATACATTAGGAATTACAAGCACGCAATTAGGTTTCAATAGAGTTTCGTTACCCAATCCGAAGAGAATAAATGGAGAGGTTGTTCGTGAGCTTGGTCAAGCCATTTTCAGTGAAGAAAACAAAGAGGATGTCTTGGTATTACCTGCGAATCAAACATTTGGAGAGGGGCTCTTCTTTGAATTCAACCGTGAAACTATTTTACAATGGGCAACACAAAACAGAACATTATTCAACACTCAGTATAATCAAGACCCTGGGGAATTAGGGAAAAGTCTGAAAGATGAAATGGATGATTATGGAGCACCTATGTTTTATATGCTACACACATTCTCCCATTTGATACTAAAAGAGTTGGAGTTCAGTTGTGGATATCCAACTGCAAGCTTGAAAGAAAGGCTATATTACTCCGACCGCATGTGTGGAGTATTAATTTATACCGCTGACGGCTCCGAAGGTAGTATGGGAGGTCTTGTTTGGCAAGGTCAACCCCAGCTAATGGAACGGATAATTTTATCTGCTCTGGAACGAGCTCAACACTGCTCTTCCGATCCGCTCTGCTGGGAAGCCAACGAACAACTTAATTTGGCCGCATGTTTTTCATGTTGTCTTGTTTCTGAAACTTCCTGCGAGCAAAGAAACTTAGGACTTGACCGACGCGCCTTAGTTGATGAAGAGTTTGGATATTTTAAAAACATGATTTAAATCAAACATGACTCAAATATCACCTGCAAGAATAAAAACAGCTAAAACGACTCATGCCGATTTAATCGCTGGGGACAAACTCTATCTGAAAAGAGCAAGAAAAGCCCTTCCTTATTTAGTCAGACAAGCTAAATCTGGAAAAACAATATATTACTCTGACCTTGCTGTTTTGGTTGACATACCGAACCCAAGAAATTTAAACTATGTATTGGGGGCAATAGGGAATGCATTAATAGACTTAGGAAAAAGAACAAAAATAGCCATACCACCAATTCAATGCCTTGTTGTAAATAAACGTGATGAATTACCAGGCGATGGCATAGAATGGTTTATTGCTACAACTGAATTCAGCAAACTAAATAAGACACAAAAACAAAATGTAGTTGCAGTCCAACTTACCAAAATATATACTTTTCAACATTGGGATTGGGTTTTGGAACAACTTAATTTAAATCCAATCAAAACCGATCTTTCCTCAGTAACACAAACGGTTAAAAATAGAAATGGTGGAGGCGAAAGTATTCAACACAAAAAATTCAAAGAATACATTCTTAAAAATCCGAAAGCAATTGGACTTTATTCTGACTTAATTCAAGGTCAAACTGAATATCAATTTCCTTCAGCTGATGCAATTGATGTTTTGTTTGTAGAAAACGACTTGACAATTGGGGTTGAAGTCAAGTCAATCATTTCTGATACTGCTGATATTTATAGGGGAATATTCCAATGCGTTAAATACAAACACCTCATAGAGGCTGAACAAATTGTCTGTGATAAAATCCCAAACAGTAGAGTACTACTTGTCCTACAAGGAAAATTTCCAGAAGAATTATTGTTGATAAAAAACATTTTAGGAGTTGAAGTTCTTGACAATATTTCAATTGTTGAATAGCAACTATCATTAATTATAAATACATTTACTCATGCACTAAAACTTATCGCTTATGCACCTTAATCTTTTATCTTTCGAGCCCGTATTGGAAACGACAACAATCAACCTTTATACAGAGAAGGTTGAAAACTCACGTCCACTGATTGTTTATAAAGATGAATGCCCCGAACTTTGGGAACATTATCCCGAAGCAGAAGACCTTATGCCAATAAGTGGTACTATCGTAAAATTCGACAAAAGTCAGTTTTTGTTATTCAATAGTGCAAAATACAACGAGGGAGTTAAAAACGACAAAGGCAAAAAAGACTACCATTTCCCCATTAAAATCAAAATCAATTCGGCAAGTGAAAGTTACAACTTAACGATGCCGATAGCTCGCGAACTACTGGATCAGGTCTATCAGTTCTCCAGAATGTATTGGAAGTCAGTTTCACAACAGAACCTCCCAATCACAATCAAATATCCCGAAATGGCTGCCGAAATCGTCCCCCATTTCTCCGATGCCGAACTCCCACAATTCGGAAAATCTAATTTGTGGTTTTTATAATATAAAATTCAAAGAAATGATTGAACTATCTGATATAGTAAACGATTCAAGCTCTTCTGATAGAAAGCAACTTGTAAGTATAGCTGCATTATTATCATCTGATAATGCTTTTGTATATAATTCAACATATATAACTGACAATGAAATTGAATTAAAACAGTTTAAGGATAATGTTAGTAATTTAAAGAACTTATTGATTAAGATTTCAAAGCGACTTAACAAAAAAATTCGATTTAATATAATTGGTGATAATCTTATTTGGGCTTTCAAACTTCAAATAAACAATGCAGTTGAGGTAGTGTCTGATGATATATCTTTAATTGTTGTTCGAACTAATTACGAGAATGAGCTACTAAAGCTTCTAACCAAATCAAATATTTCAAACTTTATCTTGACCTTACATTTCAAATATTCACCTAATGAATTTATCGATTTGGACTACGATCATGTTTTCGATTATCATATCCAGCATTCATTTGGGATTAGTAACGAGAAAGACTTAAGAAACTCGATAAATCAATTCATTAGTATAGTCAAACTACATTATGATGCTAAAAAGTAAACTTTACAAACAGATAACTTCTCCTGAGGAGATTTACAAAGCAATTTATTCTTTGGAATCATATATTTTTGAAAAACACTTGTTAAGTGAATCTGATTATAAGGATTACCTCCAATTACATGATAAATTTAATGAGGTATTTATTGCTAATTTTACCAATAAATGCATCAAGCGAATTCAAAATGTTATTAATTCCGATGAACTTTTTGATTGCTTTATTTTTTTTAGACCAAAGAAATATAATAAAGAGGCAAAAAAAATAGAGTTTAGACCATTACATTCAGCATCATTAGTTGATCAGGTATGTATGGTTGTATTTCTTTCAGTCTTGATGTTCGATGACACTTCTGGTAAAAGAAAGTTATCAGCAATAAGTAGATTGCTTCCTGCCAATTTCTATGGAAATATACCAAGCTTGAAAGTCAACGAAATTTTCAAACCTTGGAACAAACAATATAAAGATTATTCGACAGATATACTTGAAGCTAATAGGAGATTTATTGATAATAAAAAGTTTAAATACGAGCTAACTCTTGATTTGGAAAAGTTCTTTCCCTCAATTAATCCGGGCTTTATTTACAATTACATACTTGCTAAATGGTATGTTAACGCATCAAAGGGAGATATTGAATGTCTTAAAATAATATTGATCAAGCTATTGTATTTTAACACCGATATTCCAACAGTTCTAAAAAACTACTATTATCCGGATAATCTATCATCTAATAATAAATTGCATTACAACTTAGGCATTGCGCAAGGTTTGCCCCAAGGGTATTTTTTTGGGAATATTTGCATGTCATTAATAGCTTCCTGCGAGAATAAATTTTTTAAAGGAGAATCGTTCTTTTATGTTGATGATTCTGTGGTTTACACTAATACAGAAGTCACGCAGGATATTCTCAATGAATTAGTCGAGAATATAAACTATGAGATTAACAGATATACAGAAATACCCAAGATTGAGAATGAAAATTTAGCTTGGTTCTTGCAGTTAACAAAAGATAGCTATTATATAAATATTCATCCAATCGATGATAAATCAAAATCAATTTTCAACAAAATAAGTCCCGTAAACTCACTTTCACTTTTAGCTGCACCAGCTTCGACGTTCAATAATGAACTAAGAACATCCCAAGATGAGTTTGAGGATATTGGTCTGTTACGAAAAGCTAAATCTCTATTAGATGCCGTTGATAGCTTACTAAGTAAAGAGGATAATAATCCGGCTGAATTAAAACGGTTAAATAGATTTAGAAAATTCTACCGTAATAGGGTAAATATTTTAGAGCATACTCAATCTATAGATGAAATCATAGATGAAGATGATGTAGACAAATTTATTTCAAAATATGGTTTGTATGAAAATCCTAAAAGTGAGGTTTTTCTTAAAATGTTAGATAATGATGTCTTTATCTTCGAATCTCAATTAAAGGCAGAGCAATTGTCAACGGATACAGATCTGTTTAATAAGTTCATGACAAGCATTAATAATTTTGAATTTAGTTGTTTGAATGTGCCAAAATCTGAAGTAATAAAGGGTAGTTTGTATTTTAATTGTGTTTTATCATCAATATTCAACCACCCTGTCAACAGAAATATTAAGTATGACACCTTAAAGTTTAGTAAAGAATTAGAGAGTATTAGACATAAGAATAACTTAACTAATCTGCAGAAGGCACAAAGCATTTCCAAATTAATTAACTATTACAATCGCATAGATGTCAAATAACGAATCAAATATAAGTGGCATATTTAAAAATATCGAATCGCTCATTAAAACCTATTCTGCCGATAGGTACAAGTTTGTGTCAGAGAACTCATCTGAGTTCGTAAGGGTGATTTTAAACAGTAAAGTCTCAAGTCTTTTAGATGTTGAGATTAATGATTCATTAAATATATTCAAAACAAATCAAAGAGCTTTATATTATTTTGAATTAAGGCTTCTGGTTTATTTAAGGTCATCGTATTTTAATTTAGAAGATTTTTCCAAGATTGTTTCTGAAATTTCAAACAGTTATAATTCAAGTCAATATTTTCATAAAGTAGATTTACAGCTTTTTGAAGTATTGCCTTCATTTAGGGCACATTTAAATAATCCGGTTCAAATTGACAAATTAATCAAGGTTCATCAATATGTTAGTGGTTTATGGAAAAATGGTTCAAAGTTTCTTCACTTCTATACCCTCCACAATGAGGAGCATTCAGTTGAATTAATAAAACAATGTATTAAGATTAAAAACACTATAGATTATTTAAAGCTTAAATCCGAGGATTATTATATTTTGTTCTTGGCGTGTTATTTACATGATATTTCAATGGCTCTTCATCCTAATTTAGAGATGTTTTCTGGGGATAATTTAGGTTCCGAATTATTGTATAGTGAATGGAAGAGAGACGTTTATGATTTGCTATCAAAAGTAAGTAGTCACGGTAATATTATTTCTCTTGAGGATGTTGATAAATCAGATATTAAAAATGTGATGCTTTCCTATTTCTCAAAAATTGATAATTTTTTTGAAAATAACATGCGCGATAATCATGCATCGCAAAGTGCAAAGTTTATAAAAGAGCAGCATGAATTAAAGTTTATTGATAGTGCTTTCCTTCAATTGGTGGCGGATATTTCAGAAGCTCATGGCGTTGATGCTAAAAATGTATATAAAGTGAAATCAAGGGCTAAAAGCGACTTGTTTGATACTAAATACCTTATGATTATCTTACGTTTAGCTGACTTGATGGATATGAGTAGAGAACGGATTAGTACAAAATTTTTAAGACAGAATATCAAGTTCATGTCTTCTTACTCAAAATATCATTGGATATCCCACATGTCAATTAATCATTGTCATATTGAATCATCCTTTTCTCCAGGGGAACAAGATAAAGACAGTAATATTTCAATAAATGAAATCATTACAGTTAAAGTAAACCTAAATACCAGTCAGCTATCAAGGGTGGATAAGTATAAATGCTCGAACTGGTATTCCCAATTTGCAAAAAACAACAAGACCATAGAAATACTCATTAAAGATTATAACGAGATAAACACAAAAACATGTAAAAACTGTTGTGTTTCTTGTAAGTGGTTCGTCAATAAGCAATGGTGGTTATTCAATGAATTGTTTGAGCTACAAAGGTATTTAGGTCGAAACAATAGTAATATTTTTAAAACCTCATTTAAAGTTGAATTAGATTTTGACAATACTGATACCTTGCCTCAAGAATATCTTGATATAGTTTTAGATGTAATTAACAGATAAATACTTTGGCTGTCCGTAGTTTCTTTAACTACGGACTGTGGGTAGCAAGTCCCCTCGACTTGCATATTAACAATGAGACCTATGTGGGTGGGGAGGAATAAAATATAGCAGAACTAATACGTTTTCAGAAACTTGTTAGGTCTTGGTAAGGGCTTCAAAAACCTGTTAGGTCACTAAGCGTTTGAAGAAAAACAAGTTATCAGTAACAAAATAATATGCAAACAAAAAATATACTGCTTTTTAATCCTGCAGGGAAAAATGCGAAAGTAAGTCTTTACTTTAACGATGGCACTTTTTGGCTTACTCAAAAAGCAATGGCGGAGTTGTTTGGAGTTAATGTTCCAGCGGTGAGTAAGCATTTGAGAAATATTTTCGAAACGGGGGAGCTCGAAATGGCTTGAACTGTTTCCATTTTGGAAACAGTTCAAAAAGAAGGTAAGCGGGAGGTTGCGCGGTCAATGGAGTTTTACCGCCTTGAGGCAATTATTGCTGTGGGTTATCGTGTTAATTCAATGCAGGCTACTGAGTTCAGGAAATGGGCAACACAAACGCTGAATGAGTTAATTATCAAAGGTTTTGTGATGGTCGATGAGCGATTGAAAAATCTGGGGGGTGGCGGTTATTGTAAAGAGTTAAAGCATGGTTCCGTCCGACTAAGAATATAGTTGCAGTGATGATTTTTTCTTGCATGGTATTACAAATAAAACAATATTTACCTTAACAGTATGATTTTATGCAAAAATAAATTATTAATTTTGCAATGCTAAAAAATAAAGTATGAAAAAATACACCCTCACTATATCATTTGCTTTACTGAGTTTTGTTACTTTCGCACAGGGGGTTTCGCAATTGCAGCAGCGCAAACTCAGCAATGCTGTTTCGGCAATTTCCAGTTTATACGTCGACACTATCAACGATAAGAAATTAGTGGAATCGGCTATTGAGGCTATGCTCAAACAGCTCGACCCGCATTCGTCTTATATTTCGAAAGAAGAAGTCGACCGCGTAAACGAACCGCTCGAAGGTAGTTTCGAGGGGGTTGGCATTCAGTTTCAGTTGCTCGAAGATACGCTGCTCGTGGTACAAACCATAGCGGGAGCACCAGCCGGAAAAGTGGGTGTGCAAGCCGGCGACCGCATTATTTATATTGGCGACGAACTTATCGCGGGTGTTAAAATGCAAAATTCGGATATAATGAAGCGCTTGCGCGGACCTAAAGGTACCGAGGTTACTGTAAAAATAAAGCGTGGCAGTAATTCAGAGTTGCTGATATTTAAAATTATTCGTGATAAAATTCCAATTCATAGCGTGGATGCCACCTACATGATCGGGAATGAAATTGGCTATATCAAAATTAATAACTTTGGCAGTACTACGGTCGAAGAGTTTCAGACAGCATTTACCAAACTGCAAAAAGCCGGAATGAAACATCTTATTCTCAGCCTCCAGGGCAATGGCGGTGGCTATTTGCATGCAGCACACCGCTTAGCCGACGAATTTTTGAGTAAAGACAAATTGATTGTGTACACGCAGGGACTTAATCAACCCAAAAGCGTTATGGAATCGACAGCCGTTGGCCGATTCGAAACCGGGAAACTGATTGTGCTTGTGGATGAATATTCGGCTTCGGCAAGCGAGATTCTTTCTGGTGCCATTCAGGATTGGGACAGAGGCATTATAATCGGTCGCCGTACGTTTGGTAAAGGGTTGGTGCAGCGCCAGTTGCCATTGGTAGATGGCTCTATGCTGCGATTAACAACCGCCCGTTATTACACACCTACGGGACGTTGCATTCAGAAACCCTACAAAGATGGCGTAGATAAATACGAAAAAGATTTGCTCGACCGATACAAACACGGTGAGTTTCTACATGCCGACAGCATTCGTTTACCCGACTCACTGAA
>Ga0172367_10004594_pt1 | contig 17110 bp, 6 predicted proteins | sample Lak10m_FD_114542 | JGI IMG/M metagenome (GOLD analysis project Ga0172367, IMG submission 114542) | Freshwater microbial communities from Kabuno Bay, South-Kivu, Congo - kab_022012_10m | ecosystem: Environmental > Aquatic > Freshwater > Lake | place: Democratic Republic of the Congo: South-Kivu...
CTTGGAGGCATTCGACCGGGAGACGCAGAAAACGCCTAAGCCAGTCTCCACCGTCACCCAACGACAGCACTGGGAAGTTTTCCTGCACAGCTACCGGCCCCCGCGCTCCCTGAAGGGCGAGGACCACCTTGACAGCGCACTGTCCGGCCTCCGGCTGATTCGCGAAGCTGGCGAGCGCCCCAACGCCAGCGGCAAGTGGGAAACCCTCTACGCCTTCGACCTTGGCCGTAAAGCCGCCATCCCCCAGCAATTGTTCGCGTTCTTCATCCACGATTGGTGGAACCGGGCCTACCCCGCCGAACAAACGGTTCCACTTCGGGAGTTGGTACTTGGCGACCACAGCCCGGGACGCATCCTGAAGATGCAGGAACCGGAGATACTCCAACGAGTGAACGATCTGGCCGCCAGCCAATCCAAAACCTTCCAGATCATCGAATCCACCAGTCTGCGCCAACTCCGGCGCCTCACTACTCACGACGGGCACCAGGACCTCCGCGCCGCCTACAAGTCACCCCGCTTCATCTGACCATGGCCCACCCGATCCACACCATTGCCTCCTTGTTGCGCATTCACCCGCGCTTCATGCGCTCCGTGCATTTGGAGCGGGACTTCAATGACCCGTCCTCATCCGGCAGCTATGTGCTGACGCCCATGGCGGAGTCGGCGTTGTCCCGCATCAGCCAGGGTTTCCGGCCCCGGTCCACTCAGCGCGCGTTCCGCATTGCCGGCGATTACGGCTCTGGCAAGAGCGCCTTTGGACTCGCTTTGGCACGCGTTGCAGCCGATGAGCAGCGGCTCCCCCGGGAACTCCGGCGATTCTGTGGTCGCAACCGTTTTCAGCCGCGACTGGCCACGGGCGACACCGAGCCGTTGGGAGTGACGGTTCTTCGTGCCTTGGGCGTTTCCTCTCCCGATGCCCACCCGACCACAGATGAAGTCATGGATAGGGTGAACGCGGCCATTGGCAAGGCACGGCAGAAGAATTACGACGGGGTTTTGTTGGTGCTCGATGAGTTGGGGAAGAACTTGGAATTCGCCGCCCAGCACCCGGATCGCGACGACATCTTCCTGCTCCAGCGACTGGCCGAGGAAGCCGCCCGCAGCGGTGACCGCCCGCTGGTGGTGGTAGTCATGCTCCATCAGGGCGTCGCCGCCTACGCCAGCGGTCTGGATACAACCGCGCGCCGTGAGTGGGACAAGGTCGCTGGCCGGTTTGAGGAAATCATCTACGCCCACCCCATTGAGCAGGTGGCCGCGCTCGTCAGTGCCACCCTCAACACCAACGTCCAGGCGCTCCCAAGCGGTTTGGCCGAACAGGCAGGACGCGCCATGTCCGCAGCTCTGCGGGCAGGAATCTACGGTGCCTCTGCGGCCGCCAGCCTGGCGCAGCTCGGACCCCGGCTGTTCCCTTTACATCCCACGGTGCTGCCGGTGCTCGTCCGCGCCATTCGGAAGTTTGGCCAGAACGAACGGTCCCTGTTCAGCTTCATCTCCGCCACCGAGCCCATGGGCCTGCAGCAGCACGCCCAGCAGCCGCTGGCGAACGCCGAGACGTTCCGGGTTTATCACCTCTTTGAGTATGTCCGTCACAATCTACTCCCGGCGATCACGACCGGAAGTTCCCACACCCATTGGGGGCTTGTCGAATCCGTGCTCGCTTCCACACCGGTTGACAGCCCGGAAGTCGAACAGGTTCTGAAGTGCGTTGCCTTATTGAGCCTGCTCGACGCGCCTGACCTCCCAGCCACGGAAGGGTTTCTGCATCTGGCACTGGACTCGAACACCAACCGAGCCGCCGTCACGAAGGCCATCCAGACCTTAAAGGAGCGGGGTGTGCTTTATGAGCGCGGGACGGCACACGGCCTCTGTCTCTGGCCGCACACCTCGGTGAATCTGGACGAGGCATTTGACGCAGCAGTTGCTGCCACACGCGCCGTCGGTGACGGCATTGAGCAGTTGTGCCAGCACCTGCCAACCGAGCAACTGGTTCCACGCGGGCATTATTTCCGCACGGGTACGCTACGCTATGCCGAGGTGCGCTTCATTCCAGCCACCGGATTACCTCAGTTGCTGGCCAATCAGCCAGTTCTGAACGGCAAGGAGGCCGACTTGCATCTCCGGGTCGTGCTGCCGGCGAGCCAGAGCCAGGCACGGGAGGCCCGCGCACAGCTCCACCAGCGTGGACTCAACAAGGGCTTGTTCATCGCCGTCGCCGAGCCACCGACTACAAGTGCCACTGCTCTCGCGGACCTCGTGGCGTGGAAATGGGTGCAGAACAATACGCCAGCTCTGGCAGGCGACCGTTACGCCCGGGAGGAAATCACGCGTCAGATTCTTCGTGCAGAGCGTTACTTCCGCGAACGGCTTGGCGGCTTGGATTCCCTCGACCTGCCGATTGGAGAACGCCTCAACTGGTTTCATGCCGCAGGAGAAGACCGGCTACAGCCTGGACGGGAGCTACTCCAGTTTCTCGGTGACCAGTGCGACAAAATTTACTTCAAGGCCCCCCGTGTCTTAAATGAGCTGATCAACCGCCGCGCGCCGAGTTGCGCCGCCGTGGCCGCGCGTACCAAGCTTGTCGAAGCTATGGCCGCCGCATCGGACAAGCCCTTCCTGGGAATGGACGACACCAAGCGTCCTGCGGAGATGGCCCTCTACCTCTCGATTCTCAAGGCTGGCGGCTTCCACGTCGAAACAAAGGCCGGCTGGTCTTTCCAGTTGCCCACGGGAACAACGGACACCTGCAAGCTCCGGCTTGCTCTGGATGAAATCACCGACACCCTCCAAGGGGAGGGAACTGACGCCCTCGTGCCGGTCCCCCTTGTTTTTGAAAAGCTCGCCTTGCCGCCATTCGGCATCCGCGAAGGTCTGCATCCCTTCATCCTGGCCATTTACCTGGCAACACACCACCAGCGCGTGGCGCTCTACGAGGACGGCACCTACCTGGCGACCACGCATGGCGACACCTACCTGCGGATGATGAAGGAACCGCAGGCATTCCAATTGCAGTATTGCGGCTTGGAGGGCGTTCGTTCGGATGCTTTGGTGCGGCTCCTCGAACAAATGAAGCTCGCCCCGCGGGACGCACAACAGGCTGACCTACTCGATTTGGTGCGTCCGCTGGCCATGTTCATCGGGACGGAGGTTCCTGATTTCTGTCGGCGCACGAATCGGCTCACGGCAACCGCAGTGGCCGTCCGCAAGGCGCTCATGGAGGCGCGCGAGCCTGTCCGCCTGGTCTTCACCTCACTGCCTCAAGCGTGTGCGCTCCCCCCCATTACAGTAGCAGCCTCGCCGGACGTTGAGGAACTGGCGGTCAGGCTGCGCGGCGCGCTGCACGAGATTCGGACAGCCTACCCCAACCTCCTCACCCGCATCGGAAATGCGTTGTGCGCAGCTTTCGACGTCACCGGCGGTATTGCTGCGGGCCGACATTCCATTGCCGCCCGCGCCGCCCAGCTGAACGCCACCATCACGGAGCCGGCTCTGAAGGCTTTTTCCCTCCGGCTGGCCGACGAGAAGCTGGAAGATCGCGTCTGGGTTGAATCCGTCGCCACCCTCATCGCCCGCAAGGCGCCAGAACGCTGGATCGACAACGATGAGACCGAATACAATCACCAACTGGAGACGCTCGCCGCCCACTTCCGGCGCGTGGAGATGGCCTTGATCGGCACCACCAAGAAACTCAACGGCCACGCCTGCCGGATCGCCCTCACCAAGAGCGACGGTACAGAGATGGGCGACCTCATCGACTGGAACGGTTTGAATGAGGGCGACATCAAGCATGTCGAGGCCGAGATCAGCAGCATCCTCATCCGCCACGGTCGCCACGGGCTGGCCGGTGCCATGCGGGCCATTTGGACGAACTTGGACACCAAGAAGGTGAAAAAGTAATGCCCGCACCAGAATCATCCACACCAGCCTCCGCTTGGCCGACCGACTCAAGCCAGGTCCGCCACATCCTCAGCCTCTCCGGCGGCAAGGATAGCGCGGCCTTGGCCGTCTACCTCCGCGACCGCGTTCCGAAGATGGAGTATATCTTCCACGACACCGGCAAGGAGCTGCCTGACACCTACGACTACTTGGAGCGCCTCGAAGGCTTCCTCGGCGTCAAGATCGTCCGGACAACCTTCGGCACGACCTTCGATGACATCCTTCGGCAATACGGCGGGATGCTACCCTCGAATCACCGCCGTTGGTGCACCTCGATGATGAAGCTCAAGCCGTTCGAGGACTACATCGGCTCCGATTACTGCATCAATTACGTCGGCATACGGGCTGATGAGGACCGAGTGGGTTACATCAGCCACAAGCCCAACATCCGCGCCGTGTTCCCGTTCCGCGATGATGGCATCGACTACGAGGGCGTGCAGCGGATTCTCGAAGACTCCGGCTTGGGCATGCCCCCCTACACCGAGTGGGGCCGCACCCGGAGCGGATGCTTTTTCTGCTTCTACCAGCAGAAGATTGAGTGGGTCCGCCTCAAGCAACGCTACCCCGATCTTTACGCAGAGGCGCAGGCTTACGAAAAGCCGAATCCTGTAAACGGGAACATCTTCTACTGGTGCGGAAACGAATCGCTGGCGGAATTGGAGAAGCCAGAACGCATGCAGCAGATCGAGGACAACTGGCGTAAGACCCAGGAACGGCAGGCCCGTTTTCAACCCAACAAGACCCTCGCACAGACCATGGGTGGGCTGGCCGTGGAGCCGCGCCGCCGGGAGGGGTGTTTGATGTGCCAACTCTAGCAAACAACGCATGAGCCCAGGGGAAAAATGGATCAGGATGGTGCGCTCGTATGGCCCGGTCGCCGACGATGAGGCCCGCCACGCCGAGCAAGTCGACCAGATGGCCAGCCGCTACGGCATTCCCCGCATCAGTTTCCCCCATCCCCACCGGCAGCCGTTGCTCGACTGCTTCCCGCCCGATGGAAACTTTGCCAACACCGTGCTCACCGGCACCGCCGGCGAAGGCAAAACCCGCCTTTGTTTTGAGTTGGTGCAACACCTCACCGGCACCAAGGAAAGGAGCACCACCGGCTTGGAAGTCATCGAGGTTCCCACGTTCGGCGGGCCGCGCAAGGTCACGCTGATCTACGACGTGAGCGGTTGGCGCAAGAAGCAGAAGACCTATCTGCAGCCAGACCAGGTGGAACTGCTTCACCGGATGGCCCGGTCGACCTACGAGGGCGGCTCCGAGTTCTTCGTGCTGGCCGTAAACGATGGCCAGTTGCACGCACTCTTCCGATCCTTGCCCCCGGACGCGCCGGCTATCCTCCGAGATTTCCAGCGCGACCTTATCCAACTCCACACCAGCGGCAGCACAGCCCAGGCGCGGCTGCGGCTACTTAACCTGAGCCGTGTCCCCAGCGCACATCTGATGCACCTATGCCTCACAGCCTTGCTCGACCGACTTGAGTGGAGTTGCCTGGAAACGGAACGGAACAATCCCCTGTTCGCGGAAAACAGCTCGCTCGCGCGTAACTACCGCACCCTAACGATTCCAGCGGTTCGGGAGCGGTTGATAACTCTGGCCCGCATCGCCGACGTCTCGGGGCACCATTTGCCCGTTCGTGGCCTGCTGTGCCTCCTATCCAACGCCCTGCTGGGACATCCGGACGCCAAGGATCGTGTGCTGCGTTCGGGGAGTGAAGCCGAGGAGTTGTTGGCCGCCAACCAGGCGCAACGTGCCGCCCTCCACCGCACACTTTTCGGGGACAACCTCACCCCGAACGCCCGCCGCAAACGTGAAGTGTACCGATTCTTGGGGATGCTCCACGTTGGCGAAGAGACGACCAACGAGCTGGATGAGCTGATCATCTTTGGCTCCCGGGTGGACGAGCTGGCCGCCGCCCACCGGGAACTGGTGCTGCCGGATCCCCACAGTCAACGCAATCCCAACTTCCCCGCTCTGGTTCGCAGTTACATCCAAGGCGATCTGGCGGATGGCCAGGACACGGAGGAATTCATGAACGAGTTGGCGGCGGAGCGCCGCCGGCTCTTCCTGAACGCCACTCCACCCCAGCTCCAGAAATTCAAGCTGTGGAGTACCACCGTGTTCCATCACGCCCAGCACTACCTGGACGAAATCCTCTTGCCGCTGAAAGAAGGCCGGCGTGTGCATCGGCAGCATTTACGGCCGCTCGCCGCCGGCCTGAATCGCGTCTGGACCGGGCTCTTGCTCGCCGACAATCCGCACAAGCTGCACCTGACCACCGGACTTGATCTCACCACCTCCCCCGTTAGTGACATTTCCCTCGCATATGCCAACCTGGATGCCGACCCCGCCGGCTTGGATGTCTGCGCAAATGAAAACCACTCGGCACCAGACCTGATTATCCGTACCGGGGGACGGGAGTTCCGCTTCTCCCTCACCTTGCCCCGGTTCGAGTTTCTGCGACGGGTCGCTGCCGGGGCAATGCCCTCCAGCTTCTCCCGGGAAGCCTTCGCGGACTTCATGGCCCTCAAGCAGCGCTGCCTCCGGGATCTGGACTTGCGGGCCAGCAACCAGTTGCTGCACCTGATTGACGTCAGCCGCGACGGCGAAATCCACGAACGCACCGTTTACTTGGAATGATCACCAACGCCGACAACCGTGCGGATTACTTCCGGACGAAGGACAACGACCTCTGGGTGGCTGAGGCGATCTGGGGGCACCGGATTGAGGAGCAGCCGGCAACCGGCCTGTTGATGGAGTTCCTTGGCATCGCCGAGGGGATGCACCGCAAGGGTCAGCTTTGCGACCACACCCATCCAAATCAAGACGTGGAGTATGAGGCCAATCAGAGTCTGCAGCTTCGCAACATACTCTTCAACAACCCACGACTGGAGGAGATTCAGCGGGCTGCTCAAGGACATTCGGACACAGGCTGGACTCACTGGTTGGAAGACATGAACAGCCGCGCGGCGCTGGGCAGGCTCACCGCAGACTTGTCCTACCTGCGGCAGCGGTTTGAGAGTTTCGATGAGTTTGTGTCAGTGGTCCGCCTCCTCCGGCGCATTACCCTGGAGCCAGGCTCCGATCGCAGTTGGACCACACAGTTTCCCTTTCCCATCGGCCCGGCCGCAATGTTCGAGCATTTGACCGAGAAGAAGGATGGCTTTGATCGAGTCAGGATATTCTTCACCCGCACTGGCGAACTCGCCTACCTGCTCCTGACACGGGCGGATGAACCTTATCGGGTCGAGCTGCGCCAGCGGCTGGAGCCTTTGTTCAATGCGGACACCGCCCGGAACCGTCTGCTGCTCCGTCTGATCTCCTCGCCCACGCCCGATTTGGGTCCGCGCAAGGGCGGCACTTACTTGCCCTATCGGACTCACCCCGCCTGTAACCGTTTTGCCGAGGACCTGCTGGCCGTCCTTCGGCTCAACCTACCCAACCAGGACTTCATACAGTTTCTCCAACCCCTGCTCGCGCTTCACCTCTACCTCTACGGGTTGGAGACGGCCAATGAGTGGAAGGGAGGATCTGGTATCCCGCCGCTGGTTTGCGAAATCATTGCGCCCCGGAGCGACCTGACGCGGAAGGCCGCTGTCGCCAGTTACACCGGCAATGACGACTTGGGGACGCTCGCCCTCCAGAGCTATCTGCGGCGCGAGGTGTATGAACATCCCGACCTTCAGGCCACGCTCAATTCCGCATTGGACGAAGTGGCCAAAATGGACCGGCTCCACCAGCACCTCGTGACCACCTGCGCGCTCAAGGAACGCGGCGAAGCTCAGACGCACCAAGACCTCTTCAAGAACTTCCAGAACCGCGCCAAGCAAGCCTACGAGTCGGGCACCGCGGCCGGGCTGCGGAGCCTCGCCATTGGCTGCGGGCTGCTCTCCAAGCGCGGCACCAACCGCTATCGCTATGCCCCGACCGACGACCTCCTCCGCACGTTGGTGCTGGCCAATGTGACCGATCCGGTGGAGGAAACCGAGTTCCTCCGCACCCTGCAAACCCGCTACAGCCTCGTCATCGGCCCAACTGAAGCCCAGCCCGTTATAGTAGAGGACCAGTTCGAGGAAACCGAGTTCAAGCGCAACCATGATCGCCTCATCCAGCACCTGGTCGGCATGGGCCTCGCCCGACGGATGAGCGACGACTGCACTTATGTCCTGAACCCCCTCTACCAACCGGCATGAATCCCTCCCTTTCACTTGCGGATGCACTCGTCGGTGCCGTCGCACTGGATCTGGTACGTCGGCGTGTCAAGCCACTGTTGGACGAGCACCATGGCGGGTTCCATGTCCTATCGGGATTCTCCCCCGCCCAGCTCGCCGGTTTCGTCCGGGCGAAAGCCACCGCCGGGGCATGGGCGGATGGAATTCAGATTCAGTTTCCCAAAGCCGAACTGGCGGCGCTTGCCATCGCTCTGGAACACCTGACCGAGGACTCTGCGGTCGGGGTCCGCAACCGACCCAGGACCGAGAAGGTGGTGGTTGTCGCCGAGTTGGAGCGGGACGTCAGCGCATCGCTCGGACATTCCGACGGAACCGACGCCCACGACTTAAGGGATCCCGAACTGGCCCAATGCTGGGTAGAAATCGCAGCCCGCCAGGAAGGGCTGCCACTCCATGACGAACTGCGCGCCCAAGTCGAAGCCATGCTCAAAGGCATGTTCGACGCCGGACGCTTCCCCACTTCCAAGACCGGCGAATTTCTCCAAAACGTGCTTCACCGCTTCAATCAAGGGGAGCCACTCCTGCGGGCCGCAGGCAAGGCGCTCCCCATCATTGGGCTGCCCTTGTTTGAGGATTGCTTCAGCTCTCTCAAACGACCCAACCATCCGTCGCAGTGGCGGGAACGTTTTAAGTCGCACGCCAAACTGGACTGTTACCTGAACAAGCGGATGCCGAGCGGCGAACTGCTCGATCCGGAAAAACTTCACGAGGAACTGAGGCAGCTCAAGGCCGAGGCTCAGGACCCGAACGCCCCCGCCGTGGACGATGCGCTACTGGCGGCGTTCGAGTCCTACATCGAATCTGACAGCAATCGGAACAGCGCCACCGAACGCCTCCTATTTGATTTTGATTGGAGCAGGGCTCAGGTGTGCTTTGAGAAGGTCACCAAGACATCCGCAAAGGACTTCACCGAGCGCACGCGCAAGGCGCTCGAACTGCACGACGTCAAACCTACCGCCGAGGATGAGTCAGTCCTCAAAGCATTGGAGCGCATCGCCCGCAAGCCCGGCACCGCCGAGGAAGAATTCCGCGACTTCCTCGGGCGGCACCAAAATGCGATCGCCAGTGACAAGCCGCTCTTGAGCGATTGGGAAAACTTTGTGCATGGCCGGAGCATCGAATGCCACGACCTGCTCGCCGGCATCGCGGAGTGTCTGGAGCGCACCATCCGCAGCCGCTCCGCGACGGCCGAGGCTTACCTTGTGCTGGAAGGCAAGGATCAGAAGAAGCCGGCGAACTTCTTCGAGCTTAACCGCAACGCATGCGAGTACTTCGAGCGTAACTACGCCAGCCTTCAGGCGCGCACAGGGAACGCGGTGCGTTTCAAGGACACCAAAGTCGTCCACTACTCGACCCAGGTGCTCCCCAAACTGCAGGAGTCCACCCGCAATCAGAAAAAATTTCGCCGGGGAGCCGGGAAGCAGAGTGCCGCCGCAACCACCCTCAAGTTTCAGGCGCAGGTGTATGAGAAGTCGGGGAAGGAGGACACGCTCATCGCCAGCCTTAAACTTCACTGGAAGTTCCCAGCCGGCTCGGTCTTGGGCCGGGAGACGAGTGATTTCAATGCGCTACTGCGTGCCATCACCAACCACAAGACAGCCTTGGTTGAGTGCGCCGCAGAATACGAGGTTGTCGGTCGCAAAGGCAGCCCGCTATCCCTCTCGATTGAGGCGGTCGATGGCTTTTCGGACAAGGTCGGGGCCAACGGCCGGGGCAGCTTTGTGCCAGCCCAGGACAAGTTGGTTTCCCTGAAGGCTGCCTGGCATAACATCACGCAAGGTGCCGTTCAAAGGCAGACGCTCGCCGAACAGGAGGCTTCCGCCCTCAACCAGGTGTTCGACGAATTCGAGGCGAGCTACAACTTGTGCATCGAGGCACTGGCCCCCAACGCACTGAACACGGGCCAAGTGGACGCAGTAGTCGCTAGCTATCGCCAGGTGCTTGGGGTCGTCACGGAAATGCGCTCGCAGGAGCTTCGCCGCCAACTGCTGCAAGTCCTGCTGAAGGTTGGCACCGCACAGGTGCGCCGTTCGGGCAAGCGGCCCGCCACCGCCATCGTGTGTCCGTGGCATCCCCTCCGGCTGGAGGCCGCCGCCGCAAGACAGGCCCAGGCTCTCGGGACAATTCGCCTGTTGCTCGGCAAAGAGTTGCCGCCTTTCTCCGACAATCCCACCGGCTCGCTCTTTTTCCGCGAACTGGAGGAGTTCCTCACCTGTCCGCTTTACCCGGAGATCGCCGTGACCTGGGAATCCAACCAAGCTGACCCACGGGTGGTCACCCAAGCCTTCGGTGGCTACACCCTGCACCAGCCGATCCGCGCTGAGGAAGAGGACGCCGCGCAGTTCGACGACGCAGCATCTGCCGCCGCCGCGACGATCGAAGGCCAGGTTATGGAATACCTGCGCCTCCAACCCCACGAGCGGGACAACTTCTCCATCCTGCTCTACAACTGCGACTCTCCCCAGCTGACCACGGCCGTCGTCAACTGCGTCAACAAGATCAACGACATGCGGGAGGACAAAATCACCTGCCAGGTGCTGCTCATGCACCGGGACGAAGAGCACCTCCGGCACATCTACCGCGATTTGGTGGCCCGAGGCGTGGATGCCGAGACCGACTCGACCGAGGCATCGGGTGAGTTCCTGGCCCGCGTCCGTGTCAACATCACCGCAGCCAGCCAGCTTAACCACGAGCGTCCCCAGTCCGTAGACATCGCCTACTGCCGGGATTTGATTTCCCGCGAGGCCAAGTCCGATTGGGTCGCCGTTACCCGTCTCGAACTCACCCCGCTGGAACTCCAGCCGCAGCGGTGGAGTCGCCGCATCCCCGTCGCAGAGGGCGATCGCATCGTGCGCCTCCAGCTTACCTGTCCAGCCCAGACCAGTGCCGGCTGGAGCTACCTCCACGCCCTCGCCAGTCTTTGCTCTCCCGGCATGGCAGACGTCGCCTGGAAGTCGGGCCAGTGCATTGTGCTCATGCGGTCGCTCAACTTCGATGAGAACCGTGTTGAACGCATCTTCACCGAGACCCACAAGCTCGCCACGTGGGTCGTCAACCAAGATGAACTCCTAGATCGGAAGCTTCTCGAAGCCCAACGGGTGAAGGTCATCCGGTATGTCCAGTCTGCCACCCACGGCCGCAATCTCATCATCTCGTCCGCCGCCCGGGACACGCTTATCGTCAACACCCTCAAGGAGAAGCTCGCAGCCATGCTCCCGTCCAGCACGGCACCGGCCATCATCGAGTCCCTCAAGCAGCGCTGCATGGACGACGCCAACCGCATCTCTGGCGGACTTGTTCTCAAGGCGGCCCGGCGTGCCAATAACACGAACGAATTGCTGGGCATGGTCTTGTCCCGGTACCTGATCCTCTCCGAACTTGGTAACAACCGGACCCTCGCCTGGTGCTTCCTCGACGACTTCGGACAATGGCTCGGCAAGAAGGAGGGAGCCAACATCGCCGACCTGTTGGTGCTCGCGCCGAAGGAAAACCCCGACGGCAGCCTCCACCTGGACGTGGTCATCACCGAAGCGAAGTTCGTCAACTACGAGGGCCTGCAGTCTGGGGCTGACAAGACCTCCCAAAAGCAACTGTCTGACACGCTCACCCAAGTCACCGAGGCCCTAGAGGGCGAGCAAGCCACCTGCGACCAGGACATCTGGCTGGCCCGCCTATCCGATCTCTTGGTGGCACAGTCCGTGACCCCAAAAGGTGCACCAGCACTCGATGCGCTCCGCTGGCAGCAGGCTTTGCGTGAGCGCAAATGCACCGTGCAAGTGTGGGGCTACTCGCATGTGTTCGTGTACGGTCCTCACGACCTCACCGCTCAGGTCTCCACTTTCCGAGGTGTGTCGGCCCCTCAAGGAAGGACCATCCAAGGCCATCAGGAAATCTTCGGTCCCGACTTGGTACGCGAACTCCTGACGCAGTATCAGGCCCAGCAGCACCACCAGACGAAGGAATTGCGCATTCGCAACGGCCACACACAATTGGACCGGAGCCGTGCTCACAAGCTCAAGGCCCTGGCGTTGCCGCTTCCGTGCGCCGCCCCAACACCCAATCACGTCCCGCCTGAGTCAGCACCGGTAGTGGTCACCAACCCCCCAGCCAGCCCGCGCGCGGTCACAATCCCAAGTCCAGCACCCGAACCCGCGCCGGTCACGCCACCACCAACTAAACCGCCCGGCACACCGCCACCGCCAGCGGATACGGCAAAGGAATCCCCGCTACTGGCTTACCTCAAACAGCGGGCTGAAAGTCATTTCGTCAATGACCTTGAAGGAGAGGCGTGGCTCGCCGATGTCACCCGCCGGCTCAGGCAAGCCTTGGTCGACCGTGGTCTGCCAGCCAAGTTGGCCGAAGGCATCGCCCCGATCCTTACGCCAAACGCCGGGATCATCAAACTCCAAGGGTCCATCCACCTGACCGTCCAGGCAGTCGAGGCCCGGGCGGAGGAGATTTACACTTCCGCGGGCATCAAAATCATCAGCACCCGTCCGGAGTCCGGCCGCGTCTCCATCGCAGTGGAGCGTCCGGATCGCCAGACGCTGCACACCGAACCGATCCTCCTCAAATTCCTCCTCGCGGGAGAGGCTGGGGAGCGCTTGGTGGTCGGCCTGCGCGAAGAGGATGGTAGCGCACTCTATCTCGACCCCTTCAACCTACCGCATTCCTTGGTTGCGGGCACCACCGGCAGCGGCAAGTCGGTGCTCATCCAGAATTTGATCCTCTGCATCGCTGCGTCCCGCAGCGCTGACCAAGCGCACATATTCCTAATCGACCCCAAATACGGAGTGGACTATCGGCCGCTTGATGAGCTGCCCCACGTCAAAGCAGGCTCAGGCGGCATCATTGACACGCCAGCCACAGCAATCCAGATGCTCAACCAAGGCATCGTGGAAATGGAACGACGATACCAGCTCTTCAAGGCCTGCGGGGCCAAGGACATCCAGTCCTACCGCCAAAAGACCAAGGAGCCCCTCCCCACATGGTGGATCATCCACGACGAGTTCGCCGACTGGATGCAGACAGACGTTTATCGTGACCAGGTGCCCGATCTGGTCAACCGGCTTGGCGTCAAGGCTCGTGGGGCGGGCATTTTCCTGATCTTCGCCGCCCAACGCCCAGACAAGGACGTCATGCCCATGCAGCTCCGTGCCCAACTGGGCAACCGATTGATCCTGCGCGTGGACAACGCTGGGACTTCTGAAATCGCAATGGGTGAACGCAACGCCGGCGCAGAACGTCTGCTCGGCAAGGGGCATATGCTCGCCAAGACCGGGGCCACCCCCGACCCCGTGCCGGTGCAGGTTCCCTACATTGACGAACGGACCTTCCCCGACTTGGTCAGGCTCATCACCGAACATCACGCTGCCCAAACCACGGTGTCCCCCAACAGTGCCCCGCTACCCGCACCTTCCGCACCTTCCGCACCTTCCGCACCTTCCGCACCCGAACCGCCACTGCAGTCGCCGCAGCCCACTGCCACCAGCTCAAATCCGCCGCTCTTCAGTTCAGGCCGCTTCCGAGTGATGCGTCGCAGCCTGACTTACGCCTGCACCTGCAACCTGCCGGTGAAGCGCGTCATTGAAGTGACGTCACTGTTCAATTGCGATATCCGGGTGGAGACAGACAGTACCGTCGTGGACGGAAAGGATGGCGTTGGCCTGCTGATGCTCAACCTTCGTCCGGGGCAGAAACTGACCATGGAATTCCGTGGAGTTGATGCGCCCCAGGCTGCCGCCGCAATCGAACCCCTTCTGGTTCAGTTGGAGCGGGGCCAACTCGACCCGCGCAAGCCGTGATCTACCTCGACAACAACGCAACCACCCAGCCCTCTCTACGGGTGGTCAAGGCCATGTTGCCGTATCTCCGCGATTGCTATTTTAACCCATCAGCCGCCACGGCTGCATATACCGGTGCCGACAAGGCACGGCAGGGCGCTGCGGCTGCGATGGCCAAGCTGATCAACGCTGAGGACCCAGATTGTTTCACCTTCACGTCAGGTGCTACCGAGGCCAATAACTGGGTGCTGGCATCCGTTCAGCGGGGGGTAGTCGTCATCAGTGCCATCGAGCACCCGTCCGTCGCAGAGCCTGCGCTGTCGGCGCGCAGCGCGCACAAGGTGATCCCGGTGGACAGGAACGGCATCCTTGATCTGGATGCGCTACGGGCTGGTCTCGATAAGGAAGTTGGCTTGGTATCCATCGTCGCCGCCAACAACGAAACCGGGGTCCTCCAGCCGGTGAGCACCATTGGCCGGCTGGTGCGAACATTGGCACCAAGCGCCCTTTTCCACGTTGATGCGACGCAGATGGTTGGGAAACTACCGGTGGACCTCCAAGGCGAGTGGGAAGACGTTGATGCACTATCCTTTTCAGCCCACAAGTTTCACGGGCCGAAGGGGGTTGGTGGACTCTACTTGCGACCCGGTATCGAACTGCCACCGCTACTTCGAGGTGGGGCCCAGGAAAATGGGCGACGCGCCGGCACCACGAACACCCCGGCTTTGGCTGGCTTGGCTGCGGCTGCCGCTAGCTGGGAACCTGCTACTGCCAGCGCGGTAAGGCGGATGCGGGACCAATTTGAGATCGCTCTGCTTGAACAATTCCCCCATGCCGTTATCCACAGCGTGAACGCGCCACGGCTGCCCAATACCTCCTGTTTCTCTCTGCCAAATGTCGTCGGGGAGGAATTGGCCACCAAACTGGCTGCGCAGGGAATTATCGTGGGCACCGGCTCCGCGTGCTCATCCGGCGCGACGCACCCCCCAAAGACGTTATTGGCCATGGGGGTGGATTACGACGTAGCCCGTGCCGCACTGCGCTTCAGTTGCTCGGTCGACAACTTGAATGAAGACATTGCAGCTTTGCTTAACGCATGCCGTGAGTTCCAAGAATTCGGGTGGAATATGAAAGCGGCAGGAGGGAACACCGCGCAGAATGAATCACCAGCATTCGAGAAATGCCCGCAAGCTTGGATCGAGGAGCGGGACATTGAAGGACGTTCCTTTGAGAAAACTACATGGATTCCTCTCGTCGCCGAGGAGGTTGAGCTTTTGCGGGGTCGATATGGAACGCTAGGACATCGGAAAGCCTGTCGGTACATAGATTCCGTTATCGTCCCACTCGACCTGCAAGCCGAGTTCAAAGAAGTGGATTGGCAGTCTGTTTCTCGTAACTGGCCCGATTTTGCCTGGGCAGATGACAAGCGTTTCGTGCCTCCAGGTTGTCATGGCGAAGACCCGCGCGTTCTGTATCCAGTGATTCAGCGGTCGTTTGCAACGGGTGAACCAAAACAATGGGACCTCCTTCAGGAACTTGAAGTCGGATTGGGGCTGTACCGTCAGGGCGACACGTGGATTCGACCCGAGGAAAATGACGTCGAGGTTGCAAAGCTGGAGCGCGACGCGGATGGAAAGCCGAAAGCGCTGCTGATTCGAGCGGTGCATCTCCGAGATTACTTGTGTGCGAAGAAGGCGTCGCTGCTGCTCACGATGTCCTCGGTTAGATACGCTACCGAGGAGAGCTTTCCCGAACTCAGTTGGGACTCGGATCGGCAGGAGAGGCGGTTTGCACACGGCGAATGGGAGGGCACGCGCGCCGATATTCATGAAGGCGGAAAACCATACGGGATGGAGACAGCGGTTTTGCACATGTGGCGCGAAAGTGTGAACCCGAACGAGGACGTGCCAGAGATGCCTCATCCTGCGGCCGAAACTGCCGCCAAGACCGAATCTTTTACGGTGAAGGCGGAAGGCCGGAAACTATCTACGCTCTGTGGAACAATCCGGCTAAAGCATTGGATTCCTCCTGCAGCCAAGAGCCCTCGGATTCGGAGCGACGAGGTGGAGTCTCCCGTGCCTTTCCAAGTTGAGAATCAAGAGCAGAAATCGCTCGCTGGGAACGCGCTCAAAAAGTATCGGGGCTGGCTCTGGTTCAAACCCTCAGTTATCGGCCACTTGTTGGGTCAGCCGAAGAGTTGTATCAAGTGGTTTACACAGGACACAGGTGAAGTTGGGCCAGCCGCCAACCAACTGCTTCATTTTGGCATCAATCGGATAGGGTTGATAAACGTCCTCGGCTACGAGATGGGGCAACTGCCGGAGTGGGTGCAGAAGATGTGGGTTACACACAACGTCGGCCCTGAGGGTGCCCTATCGCAAGAACTTCATATGGCGCAAAATCTGGCGCGGCCCGCGAATACGACTGCTCCTGAATCAATCCTGTGGCAGAACCTGCAACTCCTTCAAAAGCGATCAACGCTTGCTTACGGGCAGCCGCTTCTTCGGCAGATGCCGCACGATTCCGAATTCTTTCGCATGATTCACCGGTTCTACTGCGATTCTTTCGAGGACGTATGCGAGTTGTGCAAGGAACTGCATCGTATCGTTTGCGAACCGATAGATATTGGCCTGCTGAATTCAAAGATTGATGCTGCGAACGCTGAGGCTGCAAACAAGCAGAAGTTGCGTCAGATTAAGCGCCTCGCTCTGTGGCTCAATACACTCAAACTCGACGGGCGCAAAATCACGCAGGCGCTTGCTGGTGTCGCCGATCTCCGGCAGGGAGATGCACACGCTAAGAGCAGCGAGTTGCGAGAATCGCTGAAGCTGTTTGGAATTCCACCGGACTGCACCGACTACCAAACAATGTGTTGCGAGATCATCGGTCAGGTTGCGAATAGCATCGGCGCTGTTGCAAACGCCGTCCCTGCAAAATCCGGCGGCTGAACTTCCCGGAATCCAAAGCGCGCCTTGCTCAATGCGTTGTCGCGGTATTGCGCTGATCTTGTCGTTCACGTCCTTCTTGTTTGGCAGGCCGAGGTGTTCCTTGGGCGTGACGCAGCAGGGTGACACTTGGTGCATGTTCCGTCCCTTAGTCGATCACCTCGATTGTTTCCACTTCGCGGCCTTCACCGGGGCCAGCTTCCGCTCCAACCGC
>Ga0172367_10004597_pt1 | contig 17103 bp, 20 predicted proteins | sample Lak10m_FD_114542 | JGI IMG/M metagenome (GOLD analysis project Ga0172367, IMG submission 114542) | Freshwater microbial communities from Kabuno Bay, South-Kivu, Congo - kab_022012_10m | ecosystem: Environmental > Aquatic > Freshwater > Lake | place: Democratic Republic of the Congo: South-Kivu...
ACGGAGATCGTTCGATGCATGTCCTGTTCAACAATCCCTTGCTTTACCTGATCGATTATCCCGGGCACGATGCCCTGGAAATTCTGGATAAGCGCAATGGCCGCATGGGACTGGTTCGCGGTACTACGGCCGAGCGCCTGCGCTCTGAATTCGGCAATTTCCTCAGCAAAGCGCACGATCAGGAGGAGTTCGAGGACTTTATCGATGCCTATGAAAAGATTCTGGATCACCAGGCAACCTTGCATTAGACAAACGGCAATCGGCGCACGGACTTTCAAATCCTGGTTGCCATGCCCGGCTTTGAGCTTTTCAGCTTGGTTATCTTCGGGGCAATTGGCTGGCTCTGGTTCGACAGTCTGAGAGCGCGGGATGCAGCGATAGCTGCCACGCGCAGAGCTTGTACGTCAGAAGGATTGCTATTGCTGGACGATACGGTTGCGATAGCCGGATTGAAGCCGGATCGCGACGCTGATGGGAAACTGAAGCTCAGAAGAATCTACGAGTTCGAATATAGCGATACCGGCAATAATCGGCGCAAGGGCAGCGTTGAGATTCTGGGCTCGCGTATTCTGGTGATTAACATCGGACTGCGCCTAGTGCCGGAAGAGAGAACTCTGCACTAGGCGCTTCCTGTCTGTCTGAACTGCTATTTCTTTGTCGGCTCAGCGGGCTTGGCTTCAGCAGGCTTGGTTTCGGCCGGCTTAGCCCCGGTCGCGGGCGCCGTTTCAGGTGCCTTGGCCGCAACGATTTCAATCTTGGCCTTGGTCTTCATGTCATCAAAGAGCTTGCGCAAGCTCTGCTGCTGAATTTGCTGTTGCAACATCGGCTTCACTTGCTCCAAAGGAGGCACCTGCTTGGGGCGGGTATCTTCCAGCAGAATCACGTGATAGCCGAATTGCGACTTGACGGGTTCTTCGGTGAATTTCCCTTTTTCAAGTTTGGCGACGGCCGCCCCAAATTCGGGCACCATCCCGCGGGGGTCAAACCAGCCAAGATCGCCGCCATTGCCTTGGGAACCCGGGTCCTTGGATTGCGTCTTGGCCAAGGCATCGAAGGTCTTCGGGTTCTTCTTGAGTTTCGAGATGATTTCCTTGGCATCGCCTTCCTTATCAACCAGGATATGGCGCGCTTTGTATTCGTTGGCAGACATCTGCCCCTTGATCTTTTCGTATTCGGCCTTGAGGTTGTCTTCACTCACCGGATTGTTTTTCAGGAAGTCCTGAACGAACGCATTGGCAAGAATGGACTGTCTGGTTAATTCGATCTGGTCTTGCGCTTCAGGTGTCTTGTCCAGGTCTTTCTTGAGGGCTTCCTGGGCGATGAGGTACTGCATGGACAGATGCTCGATGATCGCCTTGCGGCCCTCGGCGTTATCGGGTTGTCCTTGGGCAGCGCGTTGCCGCGACAGCATATCGACGCTCAACTCACTGATGGCATGCCCGTCAACAGTCGCCGCAACCGCGGACTTGGTAGCGCCTGAGCTTGCGGACTGTTCCGAGAAATTACATGCACTCAAGGCGAGCAGTGAAGCTGAGCACAACAGCAGCAAGCGGGAAATGGATAGCATGGACAGGTTCCTTTGAGTTGCCAATACAATTGCGATTGGACAGAAATAATTCCAATAAACAAAAAGCCGCACCGGGCGGCTTCACCTAGATTTATGTTGGTCGGGACGGAGGGATTCGAACACTTGACCCGTTGCACCCCATGCACATCAGGAGGCGTTTCAGGGCTTTTCAAATCAATTCGTCTCGCCTTTAAAACTCTTTACAATTCAGCAGCTTGTAGTTCATGCTGTTTCGGCATTTTCACGTCTTGCCACTGTCAAACCGTACCGTTAACCGTACCGCTAATCTCGAGTTTATGAGCCCTTGTAAAACAGCCAAGGGGCGCGATTGCGATTATACACCTCCATGGCTGAGAACAAACTGACCGACAAGCACTTGCGAAACCTCAAGCCTACCGAAAAAGAGCAATCGATCGGTGAAGGGAGTGGGTTAGGGGTCGGCCATCTTGAGGAACAGCAGGTAGGTCGATTATTCGATTCAGTCGCCGTAATCGACCCCATCGTGACGCAGGTTGCTGCAGAAGCCCCAGAGCTTTTTAACGATATCGCTCATCGGTTTATCAGTCTCAGGTCGGTGATGAAGTCCTGCGGCTTACCGATCTCGATCTTCGAGAAGGAGGGATGCAGCGGATTCAGCAAATAGTTGATTTCGGCGGGGATGACAGCGCTAGGTACGGCCAGCACGACACTCGACTTGCGCTTCGCCCATGCAGTGCCGATGGCCTGGGTTTGATCGCGGGCCGCGAGGTCGCGCCAGTCGTCGGGAAGCTCTTCGGTCGTCACCCGCTCTATCTTCAGGTTCTTGGGCAGGCCGACCGGGATCATCACGTACCGAGCCCGCAGCGGTTCGTCCTGCACCAGCATTTCTAGCGTAGCGAGGGACTGGCTGCCAGCGGTATAAACCATCGGTACGCCCTTGCGGTTCCAGCGCCCACCATATAGCCGAGCGCCTTCGCCGGTAAAGGCGGTATCAGCAGATCGAGCGGTCAGCAGCCGCCAGACGACCAACATCAGGCGAACACGCCGTGCTCGATGCGACCGAGCGTGTCCATAACGCTTTCCGCGCCGATGTCGGTATCCAGCAGCGACAGCGGCGAGGCGCGGAACAGCGCGGCATTCGGGCTCTTGAGCCAGGCCAGCGCGGTTTCCAGGTCTTCGAAGACTTCTTCGGCACGTTCAACCACGCGGGCCAGCCGCACGAGCTTGGCCGACTCCTCGCTATTCAGTGTGCCTTCCCGTTTGCGGCGGGCCAGGGTGCGTTCAGGAATGCCCAAGGCCGAGGCAAGCTCAGACTGCGTGACCTGAATATTCTTGGCGAGGAATTCCACCGCCGAAGACGAAATTCCGTGGCGGATGACCGAGACCCAATCGAGGGCGGTACGGGGCTTGGCGTGCAGGACGCCACGACCACCCAACAGGGCCTCAACTGAACTGGAAGCTGGACGGGTAGGGCTTGCGACGGCTGTGGCTGTGCTCATGATCAATACTCCTTGATTGCCATATGGCAGTTATTGTAGTCAAAAATGGCGATAAAAGCTACTTTGCCCTACCCCGGCTAGTAATTTCCCAGCGGCTGGCTGCCAGTGCAATCAAATGCCCCAGCCGCCCGTCAGACCGAGGCAAGCGCCGCGTTGATCCACTTAAGCATCGGTGCCATGTCGTTGGCGAAGACCTAGCGAGCCTTGCTAACCTGTCCCGCTGGAAAAAGATCGGGGCATCGAAGTCGTCAAGCTCGATGGTGAGGTTCCTTTTCGACCCGGAATTTCCATTCCGAGGTGACGCTATCGGTAGTCTCATAGGCGACCAGGAAAATGCGCTTGGCCCGTGGGTAGTTGAGCAGGAGGTCTTGGAATTTCGGATCGCGTAGCAGATTGAGTGTGGGCGTGAAGTTGTTCTTGATCCGCTGCGGCAGGCTAGCGACGAAGCGGCCGATCTACATTGGGGTTGCTGGTGATCTCCGTCGAGGCAAATTGGCGCTCGTCTTCCAGCTGGTCGAAGACTTCTTCGCCGGTTGACCGACTATCTACGCGCGACGAGCAGTAAGCACAAAAATTCAGCATCAGGGTTCCAACGGGTAAACCGTGCCGCAAAAGAAAAAGCCAGCTTATCGCTGGCCGCATTCTGTGTGCAACTGTTTGTTTTAATTGGTCGGGACGGAGTGATTCGAACACTCTACCCCTTGCACCCCATACAGGTAATACGCCTTCCGGGCACATCCAGCGAACAACAAGAAATGACTGTTTGTATTTTTATTCATATAGTTATATAAGTTTGCCATTCCAGCCACGTCCTATATAATCCAGCGGAAGCCAGCCCTTTTGTATGGGGCAATGTATGGGGCAGTTTTTGACATGATCTAAAGGCAGACGGAATGACGAACCTCTCGCAGAAGGCGCTGGAAGCACTGAAGCCGGGCGACATCGGCTCCCGGCTGGTCGATGGCGGCGGGCTGACCGGCAAGGTCAGAGAGCGCCGAGGAAAGATTATCGTCCAGTTTGAATACCGCTACCGATCCAAGGACAAGATTCGCCAGATCGTTTGCGGCACCTGGCCGGACAAGAGCCTCAAGGCTATCCGCGAGAAACGCGACGAATACCGTACCAGCGTCAACAACGGCGACGACCCGCTCGACCGCAACCAGGCAGCCCGGCTGCGCAAACAGGTGGAAGCCGCCGAAGCGGTGGCGACCGAGCAAGCCCGCCTGACGGAGTTGCAGGCGCTGAAGGCCCGCATTCCCGTTACCGACCTGTTCGAACGCTGGGCCACCGTCGAACTCATCCGCCGCAAGGATCAGGGCAAGGAAATCCGCCGCATGTTCGAGAAAGACGTTCTGCCGCTCATCGGCACGCTGGCCGTCGAGCACGTGCGCAAGGGCCACGTCACCGCCGTGACCGACGCCCTGCTCGCGCGCGGCGTCACGCGCATGGCGAAGATGATCTTCTCGCTGATCCGCCAGATGTTCCGCTTCGCCGTCGACCGCGACATCATCGAGGCCGACCCCACGGCGGCCATTCGCAAGGCCAAGATCGGCGGCAAGGATATCGAGCGCGACCGGGTGCTCAGCGAGGATGAAATACGCGCCCTGCACCGGCAGATTCCCTCTGCCGGCCTGCTTCACACCACCGAAGCCGCGCTCTGGCTGGCGCTCGCCACCGGCTGCCGTATCGGTGAACTGCTGCGCGCCGAATGGCAGCATGTGCGCCTCGATACGCGCGAATGGTTCATCCCCGCCGACAACAGCAAGAACGGCCGGCCGCACACCATCCATCTGTCCGATTTCGCCCTGCGCCACTTCACCGCCCTGCACACCATCAACGGGACCAGCCAATGGTGCTTCCCGAATCGCGACGACAGCGCACACGTCTGCGTCAAGACCGTGACCAAGCAACTCGGCGACCGCCAACGCGGTGACGCCACCCCGATGTCGCGGCGCTCGCCCTACACCAACGCCCTCACGCTGCCCGGCGGCAAATGGACACCTCACGACCTGCGCCGCACGGCCGCCACCCTCATGACCGCCTTGGGCGTGCTACCCGAAGTCGCCGAGAAGTGCCTGAACCACACCGAAGAGAGTCGCGTCAAACGCACCTACCAGCGCCACAGCTACGACGCCGAAAAGCGCGAAGCCTGGCGACTGCTCGGCGAACGGCTCGAATTGCTGACGCGCGGCGACGACAACATCGTCACCCTGAAACCACGCCGCAAGCCAGCCGCTATGCTGAGCGCGTGAGATGCCCACTACGTCCGTTGTCGTCCCGTATTACTATTCGCCTGTCCCATCAAGGCACCAAAGGAGTGAAAAGATGACCCTCGCCGAGACCATCTACCAACGCAGTCTGAAGCTACCCGACGCTGCCGCGCAGGAAGCCCTGGATTTCATCGAATTCCTCAACCAGCGCTATGGGCTCGCCGAGGCGACGACCACAGCAGACGGCGACGCTGCCACCTACGACGCCTGGTTCAAGGCACAGGTGCAACAAGCGATTGACGACCCGCGTCCAGGGATACCCGCCGATGCGGCCCGCGAACACTTTGCCGCCCGGCGCGACGCGCTGCGCCAACAAGCTCAAGCCAAGCGGTGAAACTGATCTGGCATCCGCTGGCGATGGCGGATCGCGAATGCATCATGGATTTCATCGCCCGCGACAAGCCTCTGGCAGCGCTCGCGCTGGACGAGAATCTCGAGACTCACGCCGACCGCATCGAAGCCAACCCCCACCTCTATCGCCCGGGCCGGGTGCCGGGCACCCGCGAGGCGGTGGTGCATCCCAACTACGTCATGGTGTATCGCATCGAGAGCGAAACGATCACCATTCTCCGCGTGCTGCATGCCGCGCAACGCTGGCCATCGGCCGAATAGCGATCACCGTATCACCAACGCCGACTTTTGGCGCATGAGTCATTTCCCTGCCTGACCTCTGCCCGCTCCGTCACGGCGCTTGCAACAAACCCCGCAAGCCCCGCGCCGTCGCTACCGCATCGCATCCTGAACCACGCCGTCGCGCGATAAAACCGCGCCACGGCTTTGCGCGTTCTTTTACCGCCTTGCTCTGCACTTCCTACGGTCGCCGCCAGCGCCGACTTTTGGCATTGGCGAGCGTTTGCGCGGTCTGTCCGCCGCCTGCGCCGTCAGCTTCGCTCACGGCTCCGTCGGCTACGTCAAACCCGGCTTGCTCGCGACGCTCGACTGCACCCTGCCAGGTTGGGGTAAATCGCAAGCGATTCAACATAACAGCGCATTACCCAAAGTCGGCCAATCGCTCCGCTCAAGCTGCGCTTGGTGGCCGACCGCTGCGCGCCCTCGCGGGTTCGGGTAAGAGGCTGTTATGTTGAATGCGCAGCGCAGCGGAGCATTTACCCCGGAGCGGCCTGGGTGCGGTTGAGCACAGCGAACCGATCAGGTCTTTCCCCGACGTAGCCGACGAAGCCGTGAGCGTAGCTGACGGCGCAGGCGGTGGGCAGTACGCGCGAACGTATGCCAAGCGCAAAAGTCGGCGCCGGCGGGACGGCGATTGCAGGAGCGACAAAGCCAGTGGCGCAGCCTCTGGCGCTGTGGAGCACCCGACACGGTAGCCGCCGGCAAGCCGCAAGCTGGCGAGCGGTCTTTCGCTGGCCAGCGCAGTGGCGCAGCGGCGGCGGGGCAGGAGGTCAGGCGGTCGCCGGAGGCACTGAGCCGTGGCGCAGGTTTATCGCGCGACGGCGGTGGTCGAGTACGCGAGGCGGTAGCGACGGCGCGGGGCTTGCGGGTTTGTTTGCAAGCGCCGTGACGGAGCGGTCAGGAGGAAGTGAGGGCATCGAGCATCTGCCCAAAATTCCATCAGTAGCGCGCGCTCCTGTATGGGGCAATGTATGGGGCAATTTTTGATTTTCGGGGCTGGAAGTAAAAAGGGTTTCCAGCTTGCGACTGGAAACCCTTGGTATTACTGGTCGGGACGGAGTGATTCGAACACTCGACCCCTTGCACCCCATGCAAGTGCGCTACCAGGCTGCGCTACGCCCCGACTGGATAAAATTATAACAGATCGCTTGAGTAAAGCCGCCGCCGCTGCTGTTGCTCAGTGTTGTTATTCAGGCGCGCAGAAACTCGATGATGCTCAGGAGTTCGGCACGCAACGGCAGGGGAGACATCGGTGCGTGCTCTGATACATGCCGGGATGCCGGTTTGGTTGCCGGCTCCTCCAGGCGATGGCGCGCACCGCTGATAGTGAAGCCTTCCTGGTAAAGCAATTCGCGGATGCGGCGCACCAGCAGGACTTCGTGATGCTGATAATAGCGGCGATTGCCGCGTCGCTTGACCGGCCTGAGTTGGGTGAATTCCTGCTCCCAATAGCGCAGCACATGCGGTTTGACTGCGCACAGTTCGCTAACCTCGCCGATGGTGAAATAGCGCTTGGCTGGAATCGGGGGAAGAGGGTCTTTACTGTCGGATGTTGCCATTGCTGTCGCGCTTGATATTTTCGACGGCAAGCTTGAGTTTTTGACTGGCGTGGAAAGTGACAACGCGACGTGCTGTGATGGGTATTTCTTCGCCCGTCTTGGGATTGCGGCCCGGTCGCTGTGGTTTGTCGCGCAGCTGGAAATTGCCGAAGCTTGAGAGCTTGACGCTATCGCCATTCTCTAAAGCTCCGCGAATCTCTTCGAAAAAGCTTTCGACCATGTCCTTTGCCTCGCGCTTGTTCAAGCCAACTTTCTCGAACAGCAGATCGGCCAGTTCCGCCTTGGTCAATGTCATTGTTCCCCCTGAATTCGCGTTTGGTTACGAACGCAATGCTGCGTCAAACTTATTTACTGCCAACTCGGTCAAGCTCTTGATGGCTTCGTCAGCTTCACTGTCCGCCAAAGTTTTTTCAGTATCTTGCATAACTATGTGGAATGCAAGACTCTTTTTGCCTTGCTCAACTCCTTTTCCCTGGTACACATCGAATAGATCAATGCTGCGCACGATGCTTGGAGCGCCTTCCCGCATGGCATCCAGGAGTGCTGCAACGGGTTGGTCGCGATACACCAGCAACGCTAGGTCACGTTCCACTGAGGGGAGGCGCGATACTTCCAGGTATTGGGGCATCGGTGCTTTCGTCAGCGCATCAAGCTCCAGTTCGAAGACGACAGGCGCTACATTGCCGAGGCTGGCGAGTTCGTATTTTTGCACCCATTGCGGATGCAGCTCGCCGATAATCCCAATCGCTTTGCCATCGAGAAGAATGTTTGCCGCGCGTCCTGGGTGCAATGCCGGATGTCTGGTTTTTGTGAATTGCAGACGCTGCGGTGCGAACAGGATCTCAATATCGGCTTTGAGATCAAAGAAGTCCGTTTGCCGAGTGGATTCTCCCCATTGTTCGGGCAAGGCCGGGCCGGAGCAGAGCGCCGCCAAACGCATGGGTTGTTGAAAGCCGGCGACGGGTTCCTTGTCCGCGGCACGCCGGAAGCAGCGGCCAACCTCGAAAGCGCGGACGCGCCTGGTGCGGCGGTTGAGGTTGTACGCCAGGGTGCCGACGAGACCGCCGATCAATCCTGAGCGCATCACGCCCATTTGACTGGCAATCGGGTTCGACAATTTGATCGGATCGGGATTGGCGTAGAAATCGGATTCCCAGCCGGCATCGACAAAACTGAAATTGATCACTTCCTGATAGTCGCGCTCGGCGAGCTGGCGCCGCAGTTGCATTGGCGTCCGCCGTTGTTCCGGCAGCGGCGGCATGTTCAGCAGGCCAGTGGGAGTGGGGGATGGAATATTGTCGTAACCGTGGAGGCGGGCGATTTCCTCGATGAGATCTTCTTCAATCTCGATGTCGAAGCGATAGGACGGGGGCGTGACGACAAAATCGCTGGTATCGCGGTGAACCGGGAAACCCAGACCTTGCAGAAGTTTTTCAATTTGCGCCGGACTGAGCGGAATGCCGAGAACTTTCGCGGCACGGGCGCTGCGCAGTTTGACCGGTGTTCGGGAAGGCAAATTGGCGCTTGAAGCCGCCTCGACCACTGGCCCCGGGTTGCCTCCGCAAATTTCGAGAATCAATTGAGTGGCGCGCTCGATGGCGTTGCGCTGCAACTCGAAATCGACGCCGCGTTCATAGCGATAAGACGCATCGCTGGAAAATCCCAATGCGCGCGCCTTGCCGGCTATCGCAGCGGGGGCGAAAAAGGCGCTTTCAAGAAACAATTCTGTCGTGGAACTGCCAATTCCGCTATCTTCGCCGCCCATGATGCCTGCGAGCGCCAGCGCACGGCCGCCATCGCGTTCATCGGCGATCAATGCCGTATCTGAAGCGGGGGTTACGATCTGTTCATTGAGCAGCTTGAGCTGTTCGCCGGTTCTGGGGAAGCGTACGTGGATACAGCCGGTTAGCTGCTCATTGTCAAAGGCATGGAGGGGCTGGCCGAGTTCCAGCATGACGTAGTTGGTGACATCGACCAATGCACTGATCGAGCGGATACCGCTGCGTTCAAGGCGTTGCTTCATCCAGTATGGCGTCGGCGCCTTGGCATTGACTGCGCTAATGATGCGGCCGCAGTAGCGTGGGCATGCACCGGGTGCATCAAGCACGATCTGGCGCTGTTTGTCGTGGACCGGAGGAACGGGGCGAATCGTCGGCAGCAGCAATGGCGCGCCGCTTAAAGCGGCAACTTCGCGTGCGACACCTTGCAATGAAAGGCAATCCGCTCGATTCGGGGTGAGTTTGAGAGTAAGCAGGGTATCGTCGAGCGCTAGGTGTTCTCGGATATTCTGTCCGACTGGAGCGTCTGCGGACAGTGCCAACAAGCCGCCATGATCCTCCGAAATACCGAGTTCGCGGGCCGAGCAAAGCATTCCACAAGATTCAATACCGCGTACTTTGGCCTTCTTGATGCGCAGCCCGGGTAATTCGGCACCGACCAGCGCACAGGGCACTTTTAGACCGGCTGCGACATTGGGGGCGCCGCATACAATCTGCAGGGGCTCCCCCAAACCGGCGTCAACCCGGCAGAGCTTGAGTTTGTCAGCGTCCGGGTGTTTTTCGACGGACAGCACCTCGGCTACCACGATGCCGGAAAACGGCGGCGCCGCAGGCTGCATCTCCTCGACTTCGAGGCCGGCCATGGTCAATAGATGGGAGAGTTCGCCGCTAGAAAGCGGCGGGTTGACCATAGTGCGGAGCCAGTGTTCGGAAAACTGCATGATTAGTCTGTACTGCGGTGTTCAGTTGAATTGCGAGAGGAAGCGCAGATCGCCGTCAAAGAACAGGCGCAGGTCATCGATGCCATAGCGCAGCATTGTCAAACGATCCGGTCCCATGCCGAAAGCAAAGCCGGTGTATTTGTCCGGATCTATCCCGCCATTGCGCAGGACCTTGGGATGGACCATGCCGCAACCGGCAATCTCCAGCCAGCGACCTTCCAGTGAGCCGCTCATGAATGCGACGTCAATTTCCGCCGAAGGTTCGGTGAACGGGAAAAAAGAGGGGCGAAAGCGGACCTTGAGATCGTCGCTCTCGAAGAAGCGGCGCAGGAAGTCGGCGACGACGCCCTTTAGGTCCGCAAAGCTCACATTTTCACCGACCCACAAACCTTCCACTTGATGGAACATCGGAGAGTGGGTGGCGTCCGAATCGACCCGGTACACGCGTCCCGGGGCGATGATGCGGATTTCCGGCATGTGTTCAAGATGACCGTATTGCGCCACATGGGCCTGCATGTAGCGGATCTGCACCGGACTGGTGTGTGTGCGCAGCAGAACCCCGGGAGCATTCTCGAGGTAGAAAGTATCGTGCATCGAGCGCGCCGGATGATTTTCCGGCGTGTTGAGCGCCGTGAAGTTGAACCAATCCGCCTCGATTTCAGGGCCGTCGGCGACCTCGAAGCCTATTGAGCGAAACAGTTGCTCAATGCGTTCCAGAGTGCGGACGGTCGGGTGCAGTCCTCCGCGACCTCGGCCACGGCCAGGCAGCGTGATATCGAGCGCGGACACATCAAGCTGGTTCTCCAATGCTGCGCGCTTGATTGCGTCGCGCCGTTGGCTCAACAATGCTTCAATTTGCTCCTTGGCGCGATTGATGCTCGCGCCTGCGCTGCGTCTTTCTTCAGCGGGCATTTGCCCGAGGCTTTTGAGCAATCCGGTCAGGGAACCGGTTTTGCCCAGGTAGCGCGCCTTGGCTTGTTCGAGCTGCGCGGCATCGTTAATTCCGGCAAACTCGGAGGTGGCGGCGGCGACCAATTGTTCGACGTTGTGCATGGGGAAAAGCCGCGCAGGAACAGGCGTCCGGTTCCTGCGTCAGCACAAATCAAGCAGCAGTGTTGGAAGCCAAATGTGATTTGGCCTGGTTCGCAATCGCCGCAAAGGCTGGCTTGTCAAATACTGCCAGATCGGCCAGTACCTTGCGATCCACTTCAATGGCGGCTTTCTTGAGGCCATTCATCAAAGCGCTGTAGTTCAGGCCCAGCTCGCGCGCACCGGCATTGATGCGGGCAATCCATAGGGCGCGGAACTGACGTTTTCTCTGACGGCGATCGCGGTAAGCGTATTGCCCCGCTTTCATCACCGCTTCCTTGGCAATACGATAGACGTTTTTGCGACGACCCCGGTAACCCTTGGCTGCGTCAAAAATCTTTTTGTGGCGTGCGTGGGCCGTTACGCCGCGTTTGACTCTAGGCATTTGTTTATCTCCTTATGCGTAGGGCATCATCGCGCGGACGGATTTCACGTCTGCGGCAACAACTCCGGTCGTTCCGCGCAATTGGCGTTTCGACTTGGTGGTTTTCTTCGTCAGAATGTGACGTTTGAAAGCGGAAGCGCGCTTGATGCTGCCTCCGGGACGGGCTTTGAAGCGCTTTTTGGCGCCACTTTTGGTCTTCATCTTCGGCATCGAAGATCTCCTTTTATAACATGGCACCGGGTGGACTTCACTACGAAGACACTTGGATAACCCGCAGCCACTTGTTGCGTCTGTCACGCGGTTGGAAACTACCCGCGCAACCGACGAATCTCTATTTTCCAGCTTTCTTGCTTGGCGCCAGCACCATCACCAGCTGGCGTCCTTCCATCTTCGGGAATTGCTCTACAACTCCGTACTCCAGCAAATCGGTCTTGACTCTTTCCAGCAAGCGTATTCCAAATTCCTGGTGCGCCATTTCGCGGCCTCTGAAACGCAATGTGACCTTGGTCTTGTCACCTTCCTGCAAGAACTTGATCAGATTGCGCAACTTGATCTGGTAATCGCCCTCGTCGGTACCTGGACGGAATTTTATTTCCTTGACCTGGATCTGCTTTTGCTTGAGCTTGGCATCATGTGCACGCTTGGCTTCCTGGTACTTGAATTTGCCGAAATCCATCAGGCGGCATACCGGCGGTTGCGCCGTCGGCGCTATTTCTACCAGATCCACTCCTTTTTCTTCGGCCAGATCGAGCCCGGTACGAAGCGGCACGATCCCAAGTTGTTCACTATCCAACCCGACTAAACGAATCTCGGGCGCACTGATTTCCTCATTGACGCGGTGCGTCTTCTCTTGGGCGATGGTTCAGTTCTCCAAATAAACAAAAAATCAGGCCGCTGCGTGCTTTACACCGCGCACGCCCCGTTCCTGCACCAGGCGTTGGATCAAAGATTCGGGAGCCATCTGCCCGAGATCAAGATTGCCACGGGCACGTACGGCGACCACCCCGCTGGCCTTTTCTTTGTCGCCGACCACGACGAGATAAGGCCGCTTTAACAAGCTATGTTCACGTATTTTATAGTTAATTTTCTCTCCACGCAAATCCGTTTCAACCCTGAAACCGGCGCTGCGCAGCTTTTCCGTTACGCTCTGGGCATAATCCGCTTGGGCCTCGGAGATATTCATAACCACTACCTGCACCGGGGAGAGCCACAAAGGAAAGGCTCCCGCATGGTGTTCAATGAGGATGCCGATGAAGCGTTCGAGCGAACCAAGCACTGCACGATGCAGCATCACCGGCGTGTGCCGTATATTGTCCTCACCCACGAATTCAGCGCCAAGGCGCTGTGGCAGGGAGAAATCGAGTTGCAGGGTACCGCATTGCCACACACGTCCGAGACAGTCTTTCAGAGAAAACTCGATTTTTGGCCCATAGAACGCACCTTCTCCGGGCTGAAGTTCATAAGCCAGTCCTTTGGCCACCAGAGACTCTGCCAAAGCGGCCTCGGCCCGGTCCCAGGCCTCATCCGAACCGATGCGTTTGTCGGGGCGGGTCGATAACTTGACGAGAATTTCTTCGAAGCCAAAGTCTGCATAAACCTCGCGCAGAAGATCGATGAATGCCAGGGATTCGGATTGCACCTGGTTTTCGGCGCAAAAAATATGCGCGTCGTCCTGCACGAATGCGCGTACCCGCATGATGCCGTGCAGGGCACCCGAAGGTTCGTTTCTGTGGCAGGAGCCAAACTCGGCCAAGCGCAGCGGCAGTTCGCGATAGCTTTTGATGCCTTGGTTGAATATCTGCACATGTCCCGGGCAGTTCATCGGTTTGACCGCATAGTCCCTGTTTTCAGAAGAAGTTGTGAACATGCTCTCGTGGTAATTTTCCCAATGCCCCGACTTCTCCCAGAGAACTCGGTCCATCACTTGCGGCGTCTTGACTTCCCGATAACCGTGCTGAGCAAGGATTCCGCGCATGTATTGCTCGATTTCCAGCCAGATTTTCCAACCGTGCGGATGCCAGAACACCATGCCGGGTGCTTCGTCTTGGAGATGGAATAGGTCAAGTTGCCGTCCCAGCTTGCGGTGATCGCGCTTGTCAGCTTCCTCAAGCATATGCAGATAGGCATCAAGGTCTTCCTTTCTCGCCCATGCCGTGCCGTAGATGCGCTGCAATTGCTCGTTTTTCGGATTCCCTCGCCAGTAGGCACCGGCAAGTTTCATCAGTTTGAAGACCTTCAGCTTACCTGTAGAAGGCACGTGCGGGCCACGGCATAGATCGACGAAATCACCTTCGCGGTAAAGAGAGATCTGTTCGCCGGCAGGAATTGCTTCGATCAACTCGGCCTTGTAGTGTTCGCCGATCGACTTGAAGAATTCGATGGCTTTGTCTCTTGGCCAAACCTCACGGGTTACCTGGAAATCCTGTTTGGCCAGTTCCGCCATACGTTTCTCGATTGCCACCATGTCTTCTGGCGTAAACGGGCGCTGGTAGGCGAAATCATAATAGAAACCGTTTTCCACGGTCGGGCCGATAGTTACCTGGGCATCTGGAAACAATTGCTTGACCGCATAGGCGAGCAAATGGGCAGTCGAATGGCGGAGAATTTCTATGCCTTGGGCATCTTTGTCGGTGAGGATGGTCAGGCTGGTATCGTTTTCGATACGGTGCGAAGTATCGACCAATTTGCCATCGCACAAGCCAGCCAGGGCCGCTTTGGCCAGGCCGGAACCGATCGAAGTCGCCACTTCCGCTACCGTGACCGGTTGCGGGTAATCGCGTCTGGAACCGTCAGGCAAAGTAATCGCCGGCATAATCAACTTTTCCGAAAAAATACAGCAAAACAAACGCGCCACCAGAACTCGCGATGCGCTTCAGGCAGGGAGGTGCGTTCTCGTCGCCGCAACCGTTTCACCGTGAACGACTCAGGACCATGTTCACAATGCGGTGCATTCAATGTTTCTATTATAACAAAAGCTTGTCAGAATCATTTGAACAAGAATCCTAGCTGATTGCATTTTGTGTGGAACTTTAGCGTCGTAATGCAGGGACGTCGTGTGACGAGATTCTTCAGATTTTGTCGATCGATGAGTGGCATTCGCCTAAATTTTGTCCATGATTCCTGTGCACGACGGACATAATCTTGCCAAAGAGGTAAAATCGCCGATCTGACAAAGGGATAGCTTTGTGCTTGTGTTTTTATTTTCCTAAATGCTAGGATGGCTTGGTTTCTTTACATGATTGAATGCAAGGACGGGAGTATTTATACCGGCATTACAGTGAATTTGACGCAACGCTATCGGGAACACGAAAACGGGAAAGGTGCTCGTTACACGCGCTCCCATCCGCCCAGGCGTTTGTTGCTGAGTGTTGAGTATCCTGACAGATCTGCGGCATTGAAGGCAGAGTACGAGATGAAGCGGCTGAGCGCGGATGAAAAACGTGCTTTCTGTAAGCAGCAGGGTGTTTCAGTAAGGAAAAGCGTATGACGACAGAGGAACCACCGCGCACTCCCCAAGTTAACCCGCAGGCCAGGCTGCGCGAGTTGCTGGCCATCCCGGAGCGTTTGCGCACGGACGCCCAGTGGGACGAAATCATTGAAATCGAGATCAGCATGGGACCGAAAAAACTTCCGGGCAATGCAGCCAAGACCTCGTCTCAGTCCCCGTCGCGTCAACCGCAAGATAGAAAACTATCAGCGCCAGGCAAGCATATGCGCAAGCGGCGCACTTGAAACCTGTTGACCTATAGCGATCAGCACATTTAAAACCAAACATGAAAAGCCGTGCTGTCGGTCTATGGGTAGACAGCTTTTTGGCTGAGCGCAAAGTCCGCGCCAATTCTCTCATCATCACTATTTATGGCGACTCGATCGCGCCGCATGGCGGCACGGTATGGCTTGGCAGTTTCATCCGCCTTGTTGCGCCGCTTGGACTGAATCCCCGCATGGTTCGTACCAGCGTGTTTCGCCTCGCCAAGGAGAATTGGCTGGTCGCCGAGCAGAGAGGGCGGAAAAGCTATTACAGCTTGACGGTAACCGGTCGTCGCCGGTTCGAACATGCGTACCGACGCATTTACGATCAGCCCCAGACCCAGTGGGCCGGAGGGTGGCAACTGGTGTTGACGACCAGCGGAAAACTTACCGCTGCGCAACGCGAAGTCTTGCGCAAGGATCTACTTTGGGAGGGGTATGGAATCATTGCTCCCGGAGTCCTGGCGCATCCATCGGACAGTAGCGATTCCCTGTTCGACATCCTGCAGGGCAATGGCGTTCTCGACAAGGTGGTTGTAATGCAGGGGGGAACTTTGCGGCCAAGTAACAGCATCCCGTTGCAAGACCTGGTGCATGATTGCTGGAACTTAAAGGAAATCGCCGCGGATTACATGCGCTATATCGAGCGCTTTCGGCCACTGCTGACCAATCTGAAAGCAGCCCGCGCGCTCGACCCGGAGCAATGCTTTGTTATCCGCACCCTGTTGATGCATGAGTTCCGCCGCGTATTGCTGCGCGACCCGCAACTCCCGCCGCAACTACTCCCAAGGGACTGGCCCGGCGATATTGCGCGCTGTATCTGTCACGACTTGTATCGCGTTACCCAATGCGCTGCGGAAAGGTATCTGATGGATCAATTGGAGACTGCCGACGGAGCATTGCCTGAAGCGGCGGATTATTTTTACGAGCGCTTCGGCGGTTTGTCCACCAAGGACTGTTTGCCAAAGGACGTGGCCGCCTGATCAGCAAACAGTTGTCGGGGCCACTGCCAATTTGCCGGTGATGTTTGCGTTGCCGCGCAAATGATCTGAGGTTCGTCTTTTCAGCCAGAATCCGACAGTCGCCGGATTTGCCGCCCGGCTTTTTTGGTCGGTCGCCCGTGCAGGTTTGAACCGGGTACAGGAGCAAGCTTGCGCATTTCCAGGAACTGTTGTCGCTTGGCGAGACTCTGCGGTGTTTCCTCGTAGAGCAGGCGCGCTTCGACAGCTGGGCGGCGTTGATCATTGATGCCGGCAATCTGCACCATAAAACGCTGATCGCCGCTCGAGATATCGAGCAAGTCACCACGCCGCACTTCTTTGGCGGGTTTGACGCGCTGCATGTTAACCAGGACCTTGCCGTTCTCGATTGCCGCAGCCGAGAGACTCCGCGTCTTGAAAAAACGTGCTGCCCAAAGCCATTTGTCGAGGCGCAGGCTGGATTCGTCTGGGTTCATCAAAAAAATTTTGCAGTTGGGGTACCGAAGATAAGCGACAGCGAAAAAAGTTAATATCGGTGCCGGGCGACGGACGGCACAATTGTAAATCGATATATGATTCAGGCACATTCTCCGGGAAGGCACTCGATGTTTGCAGACACTGACGAAGTTGTAACAAGATTTGCTCAAGCCAGCTACATTGCCGACCATCAACTTGC
>Ga0172367_10004599_pt1 | contig 17092 bp, 15 predicted proteins | sample Lak10m_FD_114542 | JGI IMG/M metagenome (GOLD analysis project Ga0172367, IMG submission 114542) | Freshwater microbial communities from Kabuno Bay, South-Kivu, Congo - kab_022012_10m | ecosystem: Environmental > Aquatic > Freshwater > Lake | place: Democratic Republic of the Congo: South-Kivu...
CCGATCCCAAAGCGTAATTACGGATTACTTTATCAGCCACCAAGCTACGTGGCGTCGCTTCATTCGCCACAACGGCTGCTTCTGTCGCACTCATCTTGGCATCCTTTCCAATAATCAGTCAAAATTTGAGCTCACGCCCTTTTCAGTTTCGCCTTTCACTGTACGCTAACGTTCCGGAAATCACAAGAAATAGTGTGTTGTTGAAATAGTAGGGCGTTGGCCAGCAAAAATCCACAGGCCGACGCTTTTGACCCTCATATGACCAAGGCAAGGACCGTGAGGTATGAGTGTCCAAGCTACTAACGTTGTCACGGGCCCACCAGTGGCTTTATTGTCATTGGCAACCTGCGGGGCCAGAGTGGTTTCTCCCTCCGGCACTTTGGATTCGCCGTGTCACCAGCGCCGACTTTTTACCCAACTACCCCGCCCACCGGAACAGCTCCCGCCCGAATCCCCTCAGCCGCCCGCGCGCCCTCGCCCGCCCTCAATCGGCTTCGCAAACCCAACCTGATCCCCCGCCAGACTGCCCTTGTGCGCTGCCATCTGGTCGCGCACGGTGACGCGCGAGTGCTTGTATTTCGGCGAGCCGAATTCCGCATCGCGCTTGGCCAGTTTGTCGGTGACGAGCACCAGCGCCATGCCGGGGCCCTGGCGGGTGGCGGCGGCGGCGAATTCGGCGTCGCGCTCCAGGCGCAGGTCGCGCATCCGGGAAGACAGGCGCGCCGCCATGGCCTTGCGGAAGTCCTCCATGTCGCTGCGGTTCCATTCGGGATGCTGCCGGTGCGCGGCGTTCAGGGCCTCCCAGACACTGGCTTTGAGGTAGCCCGCCAGCCACTGGGCAAACAGGGTGTCGGCCCGCTCGCCATAAAAGCCGACGCCATAGCCGAGTGCCGGATCGTAGTGCAGGCGCACGATGGTGTCGGTGAAGTTGGCGACGCCGGTGCTGATGAATTGAAACCAGCGCGGGCAGCTCTTGGCCGGGTTCTTCGGCGGGCCGTAGGGGTGAAAGGCCCCGGCCCAGTCGAAATCGCTCGCCGCTTTGGTGCCGGCGATCTCGGCCTGCTCGATGCCGAATTTGCGCATCAGCGCTTCGGCCTGGGCCAGGGCGCGCTCGGCTTCGTGGCCGTTGCCGCGGCCGTCCATGGCAACGGCCATCAGCTTTTGCGCCTTGCGCAGCGCCTGCTCTTTATCCATGGGGCGGCGGCGCCTTGCCCGGCGTGGGCGACATGGCCGCCGGCGCCTCAGTCAGGGCGTCGGAAACCGGCATCGATCCATGCGCTCGCGCTGGCCTTGTTGAGCTTGAATCCGCTGGCTACGCGCACGCGGGCCAGTTCTTCACCGGCGGCATCGTGGGCGGCAAGCAGGGCGTGCGGATCGTCGTCGTCGGGCACGATGTCGAGCGTGATGCCGATGCGCCCGGATGCCGCGTTGATGGTGATGCTCTGGTGCAGCGTGGCGTGAAGCTGCTGCACCTGGCGCTGGCGGAATTCGCCGGCGGTCTTGACCAGGGTGTTGAAGGCCGGGGCATCGAGCGGCTTCGGGTTCTTCTTGTCGCGCCCCATGGTCCAGGGGCCGATCAGCGCCGGCTCGGATTCGCCGTCCAGGATCATCTCGACGGCCCAGCCCTCGTCGTCTTCGTTCTTGACCACGCGCGCGGTCCAGCCGTTGCTGCGCCAGAGGCGCGCTTCCTGGATCGGATCGGGGGCGTCGGCCTCGTCAATGTAGTTCGTTGTATTCGAGTTCATTCTGCGTTCAGCTTCTGGCAAAGGCGAGTAAAGGGGCGATGTTGCGTGCGTCTGCGGCTTGCAGGGCGGCGATGTACTGCTTGCGAGTGTCGTTGGGATCGACAAGGCTCTTGCTACCCCAAGTAAAGCGGGCCTTGCCGAGGCGTTCGACCAGCAGGTCGGCCATCATCCGGGCGTGACGGCCATTGCCATTGGGAAACGGATGGATGGCGACGAGGCGGTGATGAAAGCGGACGGCGATCTCGTCGCCCAGGAAGCTGCCGTGCTCGACCTGATAGCGCACGTCGTCGAGCAATTTTTTCAGCTCGACGCCGATGTGGAGCCAAGCGACGCCGATGTTCTTGTCGGATTTGCGGAAGTCACCGGCCCACTTCCAGGTTTCGCCGAACATTCGCTTGTGCAACTGACGCAGGAAACCCTCATCGACGATTTCCTTGCGTTGTTTGCGTGCCCATTGCTCGCCCTGGACGATGTTGAGCTGTTCCCACTCGTTCAATTCACCCTGCGTGGTGATGTGGCCGGGGATCAGGCTGGCGAGTTCGTCCGCATCGAGCGGCGTGGCGCCGGGGGGATAGTCAAGCCGAACGGTCATTGGGCCGGCAACTCCCGGTGCCGATTTTCCCTCGCCTCTCGCCACAGGGCGCGGCGCGATCCTTTGAGGAGTTCGTCGGCCAGGGCGCGCGTTTGTAGCTCGACGGCCTCGCGGGAAGTCGATTGCGCCTCCAGCGCCATGCTGTGGCTCACAGCAGCCATCTGCTGCCGGGCCACGGTCATGGCGCGGCTTTCCAGGGTGTCGACCAGGGATTGTTTCGGTACCAGTGCGTAGCGCAATTCGCAGCCCAAGGCTTCCGCGGCGCGCCGCAGGGTGCCCAGGCTGATGGTGTCGTCGGCCTCGGAGGTTTCCAGACGGGTCACCGTGGACGTGGTGACGCCAAGCCTTGCCGCCAGATGGGCGGCGGCCATGCCCAGGCTCTCGCGGATGGCCTTGACCCAGCCGGACGGCGGGCGTGGCGGCAAGTCTGTGCTGCGCCAGCGGCTCAAGCTGGCATCGAGCTGCCGAAGCTGTAGTTCGGAGAAATTCGATTTCATGTTATTGCTCTGTAACGCAAGTAATAGACATCATCACTTGCATTATAGCGCAATAGTAATAATTGTGTTATTGCGCTATCGAGCAATAATAGAAATCGAATGCAAACGATCGGTTACATATCTTCTATTGTATATCAGTAGCTTACCAGTTCGTCTCGCGCTCCGCGCTGGCCGAGATCTGGTGGATGCTGAGGTCGGCACCGTTGAATTCCTCTTCGGCGTCGAGGCGCAGGCCGACGGCCATCTTCAGCGCGCCGTAGACGAGGAAGCCGCCACCCAGCGCGATGGCGATGCCCAGCGCGGTGCCGGCGAGCTGACTCAAGAAGGTGACGCCGCCCAGCCCGCCCAGGCTTTTCGCGCCGAAGATGCCGGCGGCGATGCCGCCCCAGGCGCCGCACAGGCCGTGCAGCGGCCAGACGCCGAGCACGTCGTCGATTTTCCAGCGGTTTTGGGTCAGGGTGAACATGACGACGAAGAGGCCGCCGGCAACACCGCCGGTGATCAGCGCGCCGATCGGGTGCATCAGGTCCGAGCCGGCGCAGACGGCGACCAGGCCGGCCAGCGGGCCGTTATGCACGAAGCCGGGGTCGTTCTTGCCGACCACCAGCGCCACCAGGGTGCCGCCGACCATGGCCATCAGCGAGTTCATGGCGACGAGGCCGGAGATCTTGTCGATGGTCTGCGCGCTCATCACGTTGAAGCCGAACCAGCCGACGATCAGGATCCAGGCGCCCAGCGCGAGGAAGGGGATGCTCGACGGCGGATGCGCGCCGGCGATGCCGCCGTCCTTGTGGTAACGGCCGCGGCGGGCGCCGAGCAGCAGCACGGCGGCGAGGCCGACCCAGCCGCCGACCGCATGCACCACCACCGAGCCGGCAAAGTCATGGAACTCCTCGCCGAAGCTGGCCTTGATCCAGGCCTGGATGCCGTAGGCCTGGTTCCAGGCGATGCCCTCGAAGAAGGGATAGACGAAGCCGACCAGCAGGAAGGTGGCGGCGAGCTGCGGGCCGAAGCGGGCGCGTTCGGCGATACCGCCCGAGACGATGGCCGGGATCGCGGCGGCGAAGGTCAGCAGGAAGAAGAACTTGACCATGTCGTAGCCGCTCTTCTGCACCAGGGTTTCGGCACCGGAGAGGAAATTGACGCCGTAGGCAATCCCATAACCGATGAAGAAGTAGGCGATGGTCGAGACCGAAAAATCGCAGAGGATCTTGACCAGGGCATTGACCTGGTTCTTGCGCCGCACGGTGCCGAGTTCGAGAAAGGCAAAGCCGGCGTGCATCGCCAGGATCATGATGGCGCCGAGCAGGATGAACAGTACGTCGGCGGAAGTCTTGAAGTTCTCCATTGTGGTGCTCCCCTAAGTCTTGTTGCACGAATGGGAGGCGTGAAAGCAATGAGCGTTCCTGTGATGGAAGCTCTGTTGAATCATGTGGATGGGAAAACGGGGTGGAGGGAGAAGCACTATATTGGTGCAGATGTGCGGTCTGCTGCACCGTGATGGGGAGCTATTACCCCTGCGCGATTGACCTCGTCCCGTCATTTCCGCGAACGCGGGAATCCAGCGGTGTTGGTGGGCAAAAACTGGACTCCGTGTTGAGCCCGGAATGACGGAGGTGCCGACATGGGGGGCTGAAAGTCGGCGCCGGTGATACGGCGTTCCCGGCTGATAAGGTACTATGAACCGATTGTAAATGGAGGCATGTCATGCAAACACTTGACCGCATCACGCAAGACCCGGCTGTCATGGGTGGCAAGCCTTGCATTCGCGGCATGCGCGTTACCGTGGGGGCGGTAGTTGGGCAGATCGGCGCCGGTCGCAGCATCGAAAACATCCTCGACGACTACCCGTATCTCGAACGCGAAGACATTGCCCAGGCGCTCCGCTATGCCGCCTGGCGCGCTGAGGAACGCGAGGTTCCGCTGGCAGCCGCATGAAACTGCTGGTCGGTGACGATCGATACCGAACGGACACGCCTGCGCATTCTGCCGCTGCAAACAAACACCGAAGAATAGTCGGCGCCGGCGGGACGGCGCATTGCTCCAACGAGGGACTGCTAGCCCTGCGGTGTCGCCAGCGGCATCGACAGCAGTTGCTGCGAAAACCTCCCTGCTGATTCGCGCTGTGCCTGCTCGGCCAGCCACTGCGTGCGGCCATAGACGTAGCCGGGGAACAGTTCCTCAATCGTCGTTTCGCGCTTGACCAGAGACCGACCGATCTCCGCCAGCGTCTTGAGTTCGGCAACATTGCGCACCTCGACCGGCAAGCGCAATTCCAGGCCGGAACACCAGTCGAGGGTTTCAAAACGGCATTTCGATGGCATTGCGATAGGCGAATCGCGGGTGTGTCCACCAGATCATTACCCGCCGCTTGCCGACGATGATCTGACAATCGTCCCACCACGACAACGCATCGGGGCCGAATTTCATAGCGGTGGAAGATGCACACGCCGTCGTCGAACGAGTTGTCGCGCTGGTTGGCATGATATTGGTGCATGCGTTGCAACTTGCGCTGGAACAGGAGGTTCTTCATGGCGGCGGCAAGAGTCGGCGCTGACGCTACGGCGTTCCCGGCTGGTAGCCGCGCGGCAGCAGCAGCCACATCCTGCCCTGCTGGCGCATCCTGCCGGCCTGGCGCCCGGCGTCGGCGCCGCTGCCCCAGTAGAAATCGGCGCGGACCACGCCGCGTATCGCGCCGCCCGTGTCTTGCGCGACCATCAGGCGAGTAAGTGCCTGCTCACTGTTTGGCTGCGTGGTCGCCAGCCAGACCGGCACGCCTAGCGGCACATGGCGCGGGTCGACGGCCAGCGAGCGCTCCGGCGTCAGCGGCAGGCCCATGGCGCCCTGCGGGCCGCTGCCGGTGGCCGGAATTTCACGAAAGAACACCAGGCTGGGATTGGTATTGAGCAGTTCGTCGAGCCGCCCGGGGTTGGCCCGCGCCCAGGCCTTGATGCCCTGCATCGAGGCCTGCTCCAGCTTGAGCTCGCCCTGGTCGATCAGCCAGCGGCCGATCGAGCGATAGGGGTGGCCGTTCTGGTCGGCGTAGTTGAGGCGCACGCGGCTGCCATCGGCCAGCTCCACCTGGCCGGACCCCTGGATCTGCATGAAGAAGAAATCGATCGGGTCGGCCAGCCACAGCAAGGCCTCTGGTGAGCGCTTGCTTTCCTGCGGGCCCCAGTCGGCCCTGGAATAGTAGGGAATCAGCTTGCGGCCTTCGAGGCGCCCGCGCAGGCGCAGGTGCTTGAGCTCGGGATGCAGTTCGGCGAGATCGACCACCACCAGATCGTCGGGCGGGCCGAACACCGGCTGGGCGAAGTCGCGGCTTTTCTGCCGGCTGCCCTTGAGCACGGGTTCGTAATAGCCAGTGATCAGGCCGTTGCGGCTGCCGTCGGGATTCACCAGCGCCCAGGGTTCGAAGCGGGCCTCGATCCACGCCCGCAGCGCGGCCGCATCACCGGCCGGCGCGCCCGGCGCGGCGGCGCAGGGCGGCTTCCATTCGGCCTGGCGCGACAGCCGGCCGCAGCTGGCGACGAAGGCGGCAAAGGCAGCGCCGGGGTCGTCCTCGCCCCAGCCCGGCAGCTCGCCCCAGCTGGCCGGCTGCAATGGTTTCTCGGCCGGCTTCGGCGGCTCGACGCCGGGGCAAACCGGGCAGGCCGGGCAGCTGGCCGGCGGGCAGGAGACAGCCGCCGCGGGCGCGGGCGCCGCGTCCGGCGGGGCTTGTGGTGATGGCAGGGATGAGCAGCCGGCAAGCGCCAACAGGGCCAGGGGCAGGAAAAGTCGCAGGGTATGGGCGGGCGGAAGGAAGCGAAACATGGATCTGCTAAAGTGCGCCGAAGCAAGTGGCCCAAGCTTAACCGATCCCCAATCCCGAGATTCCGATGACCGAGCCCGACCGCGTACTGGCGCCGCTGATCGCGCGCCTTGACGCCCTCCTCCAGCGTATCGACAGCGCCCTGCCGCCGGCCCTGCCGGCCACCGACTGGTCGGCCACCGCCTTCCGCTGGCGCACCCGCGGCGGGCGCGGTTGGCTCGAAGCGGTGAAGCAGCCGCACCGCATCCGCTTCGAGGACTTGCAGGGCGTCGATGACCAGAAGCAGCGCATCGCGCAGAACACCCGACAATTCGTGAATAGGCGTAGCGCCAACAACGTGCTGCTGACCGGCGCGCGCGGCACCGGCAAGAGCTCGCTGGTCAAGGCGGTGCTGAACCAGTTCGCCGCCAAGGGCCTGCGCCTGATCGAGGTGGACAAGGACGACCTGGTGCACCTGCCCGAGATTGTCGACCTGATCGTCGGCCGCCGCGAGCGCTTCGTCATTTTCTGCGACGACCTGTCGTTTGAATCCGGCGAACCCGGCTACAAGGCGATGAAGAGCATCCTCGATGGCTCGATCACCGGCATGCCCGACAACCTGCTGGTGTACGCCACCTCCAACCGGCGCCGCCTGATGCCGGAAAAGATGTCGGAGAACCTGGAAACCAAATACAACGAAGATGGCGACATCCATCCCGGCGAGACCACCGAAGAGAAGGTGTCGCTCTCCGAGCGCTTCGGCTTGTGGCTCTCCTTCTACCCTTTCGGCCAGGATCACTACCTGGAAATCTGCGCCCACTGGCTGGCCGAGTTCGGCGTTGCGGCGGAGAAGATCGAGGCGGCGCGCGGCGAGGCCCTGCAATGGAGCCTTATGCGCGGCTCGCGCAGCGGCCGCGTGGCCTGGCAGTTCGCCCGCGATTACGCCGGGCGGCATGCCGGCAAGCCCGCCCCGGCCCGGCGCGCCAAACCGGAATGAAGCTGACCGAAGTCGCCGCCGCCGTCATCGAACGGCGCGCGGCGGACGGCACCCTGGAGTTCCTGCTCGGCCAGCGTGCGCCGGGCACCTTCTATCCCGGCTACTGGGAATTTCCCGGCGGCAAGGTCGAAGCGGGTGAGAGCGCGCGGGCAGCTCTGGTGCGCGAGCTGGGCGAGGAGCTCGGCATCGGTGTCAGCCGCGCCGACCCCTGGCTGCGCCGCGAGCATGCCTATGAACACGCCCATGTGCGGCTGAATTTCTTTCGCGTTCGTGACTGGTGCGGCGAGCTGCACGACCACGTGCATAGCGCCCTGGCCTGGCAGCGCGCCGATGCGATGACGGTGTCGCCGATGCTGCCGGCCAATGCGCCGGTGCTGGCGGCGCTGGCGCTGCCCGATTTTTATGCCATCAGCCACGCCGGCGAGATCGGCATCGACGCCCAGCTGCTGGCGCTGGCGCGCGCGCTGGACGACGGCCTGCGCCTGGTGCAGCTGCGCGAGCCGGCGCTGGACGCGCCGCGCCGCGCCGCCTTCGTCCATGCGGCGGTTGATCTTTGCCACCAGTACGGCGCACGCGTGCTGGTCAATGGCGATGCCGGCCTGGCCGACGCCGCGGGCGCCGACGGCCTGCACCTGCCGGCGCGGGCGCTGGCCGGGATGGAAGCGCGGCCGGCGTTTCCGCTGGTCGCCGCCTCCTGCCACACCGCCGACGAGCTGGCGCGGGCCGCCGCGCTGGGCTGCGATTTCGCCGTGTTCGGGCCGGTGGCGGCGACGGCCAGCCACCGGGGCGTGCCGGGCATCGGCTGGGATGGGCTGGCGGCGGCGCTCGCCGTACCGCCAGTGCCGACTTTTGCCCTTGGCGGTCTCGCGCCTGCTGACCTCGACGCCGCGCAGCGCGCCGGCGCCCACGGCATCGCCGCGATTCGCGCCGCCTGGCGCTGAGGCGCTATTCGGGCGGGGCGTCGCCGGGCGTCGGCTCCTCGCGGGCGGCAACGCGGTACTGGTCCGAGGCCCAGGCGCCGAGGTCCAGGCCCTTGCAGCGCGCCGAGCAGAACGGACGATGGCGGTTTTCCGCCGTCCACGCGACGGGGGCGCCGCAGCTCGGGCAATTGACCGTGCGGGCCGCGGCCGGCCTTGACTCCGGCTTCAATCGGGGCCCGCCATGACTTCGAGCGGCGACTCGTGGGCGAATTTCGGCGCGTCGCCGATAGGCTCCAGGTCATCGAGCCAGCAGGCATCGTCGTTGCGCTTGTAGACCAGGAACCTGCCGCGCAGCTTGGCGTCCTTGGCGCGGTGGTAGCGCAGGTAGATCTTCGATTCGTCGACGGCCATGATCTCGACCTTGCCGGTTTCGTGCGACATGGCGAAACGCGCCCGACGCGCCAGGCCGGCGCCGCGCCGCAGCGCCTCGCGGAAGATTTCCCAGCCGCGCACGATGGGCACCTTGTAGGGGTCGTTGCCGGCCGTCGGCCGCCCCTGGAACAGGTAGTAGGGCGGGCAACCGATCCACGACAGCTTGCGGAACAGGTCGGAAAGCACATCCGGGTCGTCGTTGATGCCGGCGATCATCGGGCACTGGTTGGTCATGATCACGCCGGCGCGGATCAGCTTGTCCAGGCATTCGATCACCGGCTCGGTCAGCTCGCGCGGATGGTCGAAATGGTTCATGAAGTAGATGCGCTTGTGCGGCGTCGAGTATTTCGCCAGCATTTCCAGCAGCGGCACGTCGTCGAGCACGCGCCAGGGATTGAAGGCCGTCATCTTGGTGCCGATGCGCACGATCTGGACGTGGTCGATGTCGCGCAGGGCCTGGATGGTTTCCGTCAGGCGGCGGGTGCTGAGCAGCAGCGGATCGCCGCCGGTGAGCAGGACGTTGGTGATCTCGGGGTGGGCGCGGATGTACTCGTAGCCCTTGCTCAGGTCCTTCACCGCCTCGTCGTTGTCGTTCATGAACAGGCGCTTGCGGAAGCAATAGCGGCAGTAGGCGCCGCAGACTTCGTTGCACAACAGCAGGGCGGTGTCCGGGTACTTGTGCTGCACGCCCGGCACCACGGTGTTGGCGGCCTCGTTGCTGGCGTCGAGCTTGCCCCAGTCGTTGAGCTCGCCGGTTACGGGGATCACCAGGCGGCGGATCGGGTCCTTGGGATCGTTCCAGTCGATGAGCCCCATGTAGTACTCGCTGACGCGGAAGGCATAGGCGTCGGCCACCGGCTTGAGCGCTGCGCGCTCGGCTTCCGGAATGTTGACGAGTTGTTCGATCTTCTTGATGTACTTCATCGCGTACTCCTTTCCTCAGGTCTGTCGCCATGTCCGCGGGCGCGCGGGTGGCCGCATGGGCAGCCCTGCCTCGCGGGGCGATCGGTGAAGGCGGGTGTTCCGGAGGCGTCCGGGTCTTCCGCCTGGTGTTGCGATTGCAGTCGTGTCGCGCGGGTGCGCGCTGCACCCCTTGCCTGTGCCCCTGGGGGCTTCCCGGTACGGGAGCGGTTGCTGCCGCGTAGTCCAACGCGCCGGAACATTCCGGCGGGGCGCAACCGTATGGACCAGAGGTTAACACCGGGCGCCGGATGGTGCAAGCCGCCAAGCCGGGGCCGGCGCGTCGCTCAGAGATCGGGCACGGCGCGATCCACGATGACACGGGCATCGACGAGGGAATAGCCGTGCTCGTAGGCGATGACCGGATTGAGGTCGAGTTCGGCGAGCTCGGGATAGGCCTCGACGATGGCGGAGACGGTCAGCAGCAGCTCGACGAGCGCACCGGTGTCCACTGCTTCGGCGCCGCGCGCACCCTTCAGCACCTTGCGCGCCTTGATCTGGTCGATCATCGACGCCGCATCGTGCCGCGTCAGCGGGATGGCGCGAAAGGCCACATCCTCGAGGATCTCGACGAAGATGCCGCCGAGGCCGAACATCAGCACCGGGCCGAATATCGGATCACGCATCACGCCGACGATCACCTCGGTGCCCTTGCGCGCCATCGGCGCCACCAGCACGCCCTCGATGTCGGCGTCGGGCAGGCAGGCGCGGCAGGAAGCCAGGATGTCGTCCCAGGCGCGAACCAGGTCGGCCTCGCCGCGCAGGCCGAGCCTGACGCCGCCGGCGTCCGACTTGTGCAGGATGTCCTTCGATACCACCTTCATGACCAGCGGGGCGTCGCCGAACTGCGCGGCGACGCCGGCCAGCTCGCCGCGGTCGCGCACCACACGGTCCGCGGGGATCGACACCCCGTGACGGCGCAGCAGGTCCTTCGCCTCGTGCTCGAAGAGGTCGCGGCCCTGGCGGCGCGCGAGGGCGAAGGCCTCGGCCATCGCCGGATCGGCCGTTACTGCCCGGACATCGTGGTCGCTTTCCCGCGCGGCAAGATAGATGCCGCGTTCGCCGAGCGCGGCGAGTACGCGCACGGCATGCTCGATCGAGGCGTACACCGGCAGCCGGGCCTCGTGCAGGCGGCGCAGCGCGGGCGGGCGGACCGGCGCGTAAAGGCTGTAGATCACCAGGGGCTTGTCGCTGCGCGCGGCAAGCTCGATCATCGACTCGGCGCCGCGCATTTCGTCGCCGAGCAGGCTTTCGGCAAAGCGGGTGTGGTAGCCGCCGAACATGCCGACGAGGAAGATGGCATCCACGTTTTCGTCGTCGGCAAGGATTTCCATGCAGTCGGCGAGCAGCGAGGGTTTGCTGTCGGAACTGCCGGCGACGTCTACCGGGTTGGCCAGCGACGCCTGCGGCAGGAGGATGCCGGCCAGGCGCGCGCGCGTGGCATCGGTCAGCGGCGGCAGTTCCAGGCCGGCTTCGGAAAGGCGGTCGGCGGCGATGGTCGCCTGTCCGCCGCCGTCGGAGATGACGGCGACGCGCTTGCCCCGGGCTTTCTGCAGCAGGCCGAGGCCTTCCGCCACGGGCAGGATTTCGTCGGACTGCTGCACCACGCTTACGCCGACCTGGCGCAGCACGTCGACCGTCATGACGTAGCTGCCGGCCAGCGCGCCGGTGTGCGACTTGGCGGCGGTGCGACCCTGCTCGGTGGCGCCCGACTTGTACACCACGACAGGCTTCGATGCCGTGACGCTGCGCGCCACGCGCAGGAAGCGGCGGCCGTCGCGGAAGCCCTCGACATAGAGCGTGGCGACGCGCGTGTGCGGGTCTTCGCCGAGGTAGCGCAGGTAGTCGTTGAAGCCGATGTCGCTCTGGTTGCCGGGGCCGACGTAGGTGCTGAAGCCGACATTGCCGTTGTGCTCGGCTTCCAGCACCAGCGACAGCAGCATGTTGCCGGATTGCGAGATGAAGCCGATGTCGCCAGCCTGGACATTGGCCAGTGCCAGCAGGTTGACCTTCCTGTGCAGGTTGAACATGCCCGAGGTGTTGGGGCCGATGACGCGCACGCCGCCGGCGCGCGCGGCTTCCATCATCTGCCGTTCAAGTTCGGCGCCTTCCGGACCGGTCTCGCGGAAGCCGGCGGCAAGGACGATGGCGCCTTTGACGCCGATCCGCCCGCACTCGGCGATCAGCGCCGGTACGGTGCTTGCCGGTGTGCAGATCAGCGCCAGGTCAACCGGCTCCGGCACCTCGGCCAGCGAAGGCCAGGCGCGCACGCCAAGGATCATGTCGGCCCGGGGATTGATCGGGTAGATTCGACCCTTGTAGCCGTCCTTGACCAGGCCGACCATCGCCTTGTAGCCGCGCTTGGTCGGGTCGGCCGAGGCACCGACGATGGCAATCGATCCGGGTGCGAGAAAGTCGTGCAGCGGGCTGCGATCCCCCGCGGGGAAAGCCAGGTCGTTCATGCTATTGTCCTGTGAATTTCGGTTCCCGCTTCTCGGCGAAGGCGTCGATGCCTTCCTGCCAGTCGCGGGTGGTGCCGACGAACATCATGCCTTCCAGCTCGGCCCTGAGGGCGGCGTCGAGCGTGTTTTCGGCGGCCATGTTGAGCTGCTCCTTGGCCAGGCGCATCGAGAACGGCGCCTTGCTCGCCAGGCGCCCGGCAAATTCGCGCGCGGCGGCGAGGAAGCCTTCGTCGGCCAGCACGCGGTTGGCCAGGCCGATGCGCACCGCCTCGGCGCCATCGATGCGCTCGCCGAGGAAGGCCAGCTCGCGCGCCTTGGCCAGGCCCACCAGGCGCGGCAGCAGCCAGGTGACGCCACCACCAAGGAAGTTGCCGATGCTGACCTCGGGCAGGCCTATCCTGGCGCTTTCGGCCATCAGCAGGAAATCGGCGGCGATCGCCATTTCGGCGCCGGCGCCAAGCGCGTAGCCATTGACCGCGGCGACCACCGGCTTGGGCAGATGGATCAGGCGCTTGCAGACTAGCTGCTCGCCCATCAGGTACTGGCGGCGGTCGAAGGCCGTGCGTCCGGCCTTGTGCTCCTTGAGGTCGGCGCCGACACAGAACGCGCGCCCCTCGCCGGTGAGCATGACGACGCGCACGTCTACGTCGGCCTCGGCGGCGTCCAGCGCGGCTTCAAGCTCGCGGTATAGCTGTGCCGTGACGGCGTTCAGGCGCTGCGGGCGGTTGAAGCGGATTTCGGCGATGCCGTCATGGCATTCGTAGAGCAGGGTATCGAAGTGCATCGGGTCGTGGCCTTTTCTGTGCGACAGGGCGGCGAGCTGCCGGTTCCGCCGCCCGCCGGCGGTGACCGGCGGGCGGCACGCATCGAATCAGCCAGCGCTGCCGCGGCTGCGCCGGCGCTGGGACAAGGATACCCCGGCGAGGACCAGCAGCGCCGGCAGGAACATCCACTCCTTGGCCGGCCGCTGCGTGGCGACTTCGACGGCAGTGATGCTGAAGCCCTGCTCGATGCCGAGCTTCTCGGCGCGGCTGCCGAACTTGACCATGATGATGTCAATCTTCTCGCCGACCGGCAGCAGGCGCAGGCCGATGGCGTCGAGGCGCTGGCGCGCCGGCGCCTTGTCGCCCAGGGGCAGCAGCACACCCTTGGAAACCTTGCGCGCGTTGATGTCCTCGCCCTCGATCCACACCCGCAGGCGAGCATCGGACGGGGCCGTGTCCACGAGCTGCATGATCTTCGTCGGCGCCAGCTTCTCGAAGGGGGGATGAACCATGTCCCACCAGAAGCCGGGGCGGAACAGGGTGAAGGTCACCAGCAGCAGCAGGGCCGTTTCCCAGAGGCGATTGCGGGTGAGGAACCAGCCCTGGGTGGCGGCGGCGAACATCAGGTTGGCGAGGATGGCCGACGCGACCGTCAGCAGCAGATGCCCGTAGCCATCGATGTCGATCATCAGCAACTGGGTGTTGAAGATGAACATGAAGGGCAGGATGGCGGTGCGGATGCTGTAGCCGAAGGCCGTGACGCCGGTGCGGATCGGGTCGCAGCGGGCGATGCCGGCGGCGGCGTAGGAAGCCAGCCCGACCGGCGGCGTGACGTCGGCCATCAGGCCGAAGTAGAAGACGAACATGTGTACCGCGATCAGCGGCACCAGCAGCCCGCTCTGCGCGCCGAGTTCCACCACCACCGGCGCCATCAGCGTCGACACCACGATGTAGTTGGCGGTGGTCGGCAGGCCCATGCCGAGGATCAGGCAGATCACCGCGACCATGCCGAGCATGATCATCAGGTTGCCGCCGGAGATCAGCTCGACCAGTTCGGTCATCACCAGGCCGACGCCGGTCAGCGTCACCGTGCCGACGATGATGCCGGCGGTGGCCGTGGCGATGCCGATGCCGATCATGTTGCGCGCGCCGGTGACCAGGCCGGTGAGCAGGTCGTCGAAACCCTGGCGCGTGGCGGCGCCGAGCTCGCCCTGGCGGCGGAACCAGGCGATGATCGGACGCTGCGTGACGAGGATGAACATCAGGAACAGCGTGGCCCAGAAAGCCGACAGCGCGGGCGAAAGCTCCTCGACCATCAGGTTCCAGATCAGGGCGACCACCGGCAGCAGGAAGTGCAGCCCCGACTTCAGCGTCGGGCCGGGCCTGGGCAGCTTCTCGATCGGCTGGTCGGGATCGTCCATGTGCAGCTCGGGGTAGCGGGTGCCAAACTTCAGCAGGCCGACATAGGCCGCCAGCATCAGCACGCCGGCAATGGCGAGCGAGGCGTCGCCGGCGACGCCCTTGATCCAGCCGAAGCCGTAATACACCACGCCGGCCAGCAGGATCACGCCGGAGACCGTCATCAGCCAGTTGATCACGCGCGTGCGCAGGGGGCCGGGGTCGTCGCGCGGGATGCCGCGGATGTCCGCCTTCATGGCTTCGAGGTGGACGATGTAGAACAGCGCGAAGTAGGAGATCAGCGCCGGCAGGATCGCGTGCTTGAGCACCTGGGTGTAGGGAATGCCGACGTACTCGACCATGAGGAAGGCGGCCGCGCCCATCACCGGCGGCATGATCTGGCCATCGACCGAGGCGGCGACCTCGACCGCCGCGGCCTTGTCCGGCCGGTAGCCGACCCGTTTCATCAGCGGTATGGTGAAGGTGCCGGTGGTGACGACGTTGGCAATCGACGAACCGGAGATCACGCCGGTGGCGGCCGAGGCCAGCACCGCGGCCTTGGCCGGACCGCCGCGCAGGTGGCCGAGCAGCGAGATGGCGGACTTGATGAAGTAATTTCCGGCGCCGGCAGTTTCCAGCAGCGCGCCGAACAGCACGAAGAGAAAGATGAAACCGGATGAAACCCCCAGCGCGACGCCGAACACGCCCTCGGTGGTGAGCCACAGGTGCGACATGCCCTTGCCCAGCGAGGCGCCCTTGTGGGCGATCATGTCCGGCATGTAGGGGCCGAGGAAGATGTAGCCGATGAAGGTGACGGCGAGGACCACCATTGGCAGGCCCAGGGCGCGGCGCGCGGCTTCGAGCAGGAGCACCAGGCCGCCGACCGCGGCGACGAGATCGAGCGTGCTGGGCTGGCCCGGCCGGGTAGACAGTTCGCTGTAGAAGAGAAATAGATAGGCGGCGCACCAGGCGCCGGCCAGGGCGATGACCCAGTCCAGCGCGGGGATCCGGTTGCGCGGCGAGCGCTTGAAGGCCGGGTAGGCAAGGAAGGCAAGGAAAACCGCAAACGCCAGGTGGATGGCGCGCGACTGTGTGTCGTTGAGGACGAACACGCCGAGCGCGAAGGGCAACGGCGAGGCAATCCAGAGCTGGAACAGCGACCAGGCCAGGGCAACGAGCATGACGAACTTCGCCACCATGCCGGTGGGCTTGCGCCCGCCGGTATCGGCCTCCGCGACCAGTTGCTTGAGCTGCTCGTCGGTCAGCCCGGCTTGCGTTGTCTTGTCTTCCATTGGCGTGTTTCCCGAAAGTTCAATGCAAGACGGCCCCGTCGGGGCCGTCTACACGATCGCGGTCGCAGGGCAAAGCGCGGCCTTGCCCCGCGGAGTCCGCACCCGGCTTACATCCAGCCCTTTTCCTTGTAGTACTTCTTCGCGCCGTCATGCAGCGGCGCCGACAGACCGTTCTTGATCATGTCTTTCGGTTCGAGGTGGGCGAAGGCCGGGTGGAGCTTCTTGAAATCCTCGAAGTTGTCGAATACCGATTTGACGAGCTGGTACACGGCGTCGGCCGAGACCTTGCTGGAGCTCACAAAGCTGGCGACCACGCCGAACGTCCTGGTCGGATTCGGGTTGTTGGCGTACATGCCGGCCGGTATGGTTGCGGGCGCATAGTAGGGGTTGCTGGCGATCAGCTTGTCGATGCCGGCGCCGGAGATATTGACCAGCCTGGCGCCGCAGGTGGTGGTCGGATCCTGAATGCTGGCGTTGGGATGGCCGACAACATAGGCCAGGCCATCGATCTTGTTGTCGCACAGGGCGGAGCCTTGCTCGTCGGCCTTGAGCTCGGAGGCCAGCGCAAAGTCACCCATCTTCATGCCCAGCGCCGGCAGCATCGCCTCCATGGTGGCACGCTGCCCGGAGCCGGGGTTGCCGACATTCATGCGCTTGCCCTTGAGATCCTCGAACTTGCTCACATTGGCATCCTTGCGCGCCAGGACGGTCATTGGTTCGGGATGGATCGAGAACACGGCGCGCAATTCACCTACCGGGCCACCCTCCTTGAACTGGGCCAGGCCCTTGGTGGCATTGAACTGCACGTCCGACTGGGCGACACCGAAATCGAGCTCGCCGGCCTTGATGGTGTTGATGTTGTAGACCGAACCGCCAGTGCTCTCGACGGAACAGCGGATGCCGTGCTTGGCGCGATCCTTGTTCATCAGGCGGCAGATCGCGCCACCGGCGGCGTAATACACCCCGGTGACGCCGCCGGTGCCGATGGTGACGAACTTCTGCTGGGCGAAGGCGGCCGGGCTGGCAAGGCCGGCACACAGGGCGAGGGATGCGGCGAATACGGGAATCCTGGTCATTGAGTGTCTCCTCTTGGGTGAACTGGCACCGATCGGACGCCGATCCGGTGCCGCGGATCGATCCCCGAAAACAACGCGGGGAAAACCTTGAAACCTGATCTTATTCGCCCGGCAGGCGCGAGGCAAGCCGGGGAGCGGGCGAACTGCTCAGAGGTTGCACAAGGTAA